>Ga0114968_10004078_pt1 | contig 10896 bp, 13 predicted proteins | sample M_130807_EF_Meta_FD_87020 | JGI IMG/M metagenome (GOLD analysis project Ga0114968, IMG submission 87020) | Freshwater microbial communities from Lake Montjoie, Canada to study carbon cycling - M_130807_EF_MetaG | ecosystem: Environmental > Aquatic > Freshwater > Lake | place: Lake Montjoie... | reverse complement strand
AATTCATGTTCATAAAACTGATTGAACAAAGGCCCAATCTTTTCAAACAACAAACCTTTACTTTGTTTATGTCGACTGATTCTTACGAGTTGTATGGCAAATTGCGCAAAGAAAAATTCTTCAAATTTAAGTCTTCTCACAGCCTGTTGATAATGGCTTTCGCTGGATGGCATATGAATTTGTCTAAAAGCATCAAATCTATTCATCAGCCTAAATTGTTCCAGCAAATGGACTGGTAGATTTTCAGGCAAATCTTTTTCAGTTATTTTTTTAAAAAGCTCCTGAGTAAATTTTCCAATGGCTTTGGCGTTAAGTCCTCTTGCTTTTAATTTTTCTGTTGTAGGATAAATAGGCTCTAAATAAGCTTTGCCTTCTGCATTTTGGGGAGTGTAAATTTCAACTTCAGGATGCGATAACTGTGGCTTGCCCATAAAAAAACTAAGCTTACCAAATACCAGATAAATATTGCCAACTTGCAGCATTTTTTCCATCCAGGAAATTCCCTGAAACCAAACCATTTCTAAAATACCGGTATTGTCTTGCAAATAGGCGACCAATCTTCTGGAACGGCGTTCGCCAATGATTTGAATGTCTACAATTTTTCCTGCAACTTGAGCATAATCATTTCCATGAGAAAGAGATCCGATTTTCTCAACTTTTGTTTTATCAAGATGTCTTAAGGGATAATGTTCTAATAAATCTTTGAAAGTAAAAATGCTGAGTTCCTTGCGCAACAAATCTCCTCTTATCGCAGTAACGCCAGTAAGATATTCAATCGGACTTGATAATATGTTGGAGCCGGGTTGGATATTATTTCTTTTTTGCAAAGATATCCAAGCTATGCACTAATTAATTCCTGGGAGAACGATTTTTATTGTAAAACTTCTTTTTACCTGGTCTTGATTTTGGTTGGGGATTGTAATCCGGAGTTGGGCCTAGAGATTCGGGAACCAAACCTTTGGGAACGCTGAGTTCAATGAGCTTTTCAATGGCAGCAAATTTATGTTGCTCGTGATCGCTGACAAATGTGTATGCTGACCCGTCTGCCTGAGCGCGAGCTGTTCTTCCAATACGATGAACATAGTCTTCGCCATCATGAGGCACATCGTAATTAATCACCAATTCAATATTGTCGATATCGATTCCCCTACTTAAAATATCAGTGGCAATTAATATGGGCAGTCTGCCGCTTCTAAAATCACTGAGCACGGATTCTCTTTTCTCTTGTTCCAAATCACTATGAATCTCATCTGCATTAAAACCCGCACGTTTCAAATCTTTGGTCAGATTTTTCACATTCAATTTGCTGCTACAAAAAATCAATGTGTTGCTGAATGTCTTTTGTTTTAACAGATGTGAAACCAATGGTATTTTCTGTGGTTCGTAAACAAAGAAAACTTTTTGAATGATCTTCTCTGCAGGTTTGCTGATCGCAATATTTACTTCTAAAGGCTGGTGTAAAATATTTCTAGCTAGTTCTCTGATTTTGGGCGGCATGGTAGCGGAAAATAACAGATTCTGTCTTTTTGCCGGCAATTCCTTGATAATAAAATTGATGTCGTCAACGAACCCCATATCGAGCATTCTATCGGCTTCATCTAAAATCAGGCATTGAAGGCCATTCAATTTCACATATCCCATTTTAATATGAGCCATCATTTTACCTGGTGTGCACACTACAATATCAGCGCCCATGCTCAACGCTTTTTTCTCTTGTACAAAAGCATTGCCATCTCCACCACCGTAAACAGCAATAGAACTAATGCCGGTGAAATAAGAAAACCCTTCTAAATGTTGCGAAATCTGAATAGCAAGTTCTCGAGTGGGAACAATCACCAATGCGGTAATAGACTGACCATTGGAATTGCCATTAAGAATATTATTGATGAGTGGTAATAAAAATGCAGCAGTCTTTCCAGTGCCTGTTTGTGCAGAAGCAATAACGTCTTTACCTGTAAGTATGTGTGGGATAACCTGTTCCTGTACTGGAGTAGCGGCTTCATATCCTGCAGCATCAATGCCTTCCATCAAACGCTGATCAAATCCAAATTCTGTAAACTTCAAACCTTTAAATATTTTTGTGAAGATAGTGTTTTTATAGGTTGTAAGGTTATGATGTATCTTGCACTCAAATTTGAAACATGGTAAAAGTTGGAGAATACAATCAATTAAGGGTTTTAAGAACAGTAGACTTTGGCGTTTATCTTGATGACAGCAAAGAAGGCATTTTACTTCCTAAGCGATTTGTTCCCACAGGCCTAAAAGATGGAGATATACTTAATGTGTTTGTTTATCATGATGGTGAAGACCGACTAATTGCTACCACACAGCATCCTAAAGGAATCCTCGGTGATATAGTTAAATTAAATTGTGTGAGTGTTACGCCTCATGGTGCATTCTTAGATTGGGGCTTGATGAAAGATATTTTCGTTCCTAAATCACAACAGTTGCAAAAAATGATGCCGAATGGCTCCTATCTTGTCAAAATATATCTTGATGAACAAACAGGAAGAGTTGCTGCTTCCGAAAAAATTGACCAGTATTTATCTAATGATGAACTTACAGTAAAAGAACTCGAAGAAGTAAAATTGACTGTTTACAGAAGAACGGATATTGGCTATATTGTTATCATCAACCATAAACACACAGGCGTATTACACCACAATGAAATTTATAGAAACATAACTTCCGGTGATACTTTCAATGGCTTCATCAAAAAGGTATATCCTAAAGAAAACAAAATAGATGTGGCTGCAGGCAAAGTGGGTTATAAAAGAGTTGAAGATGAAACAGGAAAAATTTTAAGATTGCTTGAAGAAAACAATGGCCAATTAGCCTTCAACGACAAATCAAACCCCGATGACATTTATGAATTCTTTCAAATGAGTAAAAAAACTTTCAAAATGACCATTGGGAATTTGTACAAACAAAAACTCATTTCAATTGGTGAAAAAGGAATCGAATTGAATAAATGATTTTATCATGGCCAGAATTAAATTAGATCTTCACGACATCTACAACAACAGTAAAGCCATTGACCAAGCACTTTTACAAGCATTTGAAGATGCCATCGACAAACGCATTCGTGAAGTTGAAATCATTCCCGGAAAAGGCAGCGGTCAACTTAGAAAAAAAGTAGAAAGATTTCTTCAGTTGCCTCACATCAAACCATTGTATCACAGAATAGAAAATGATAGCAAGAATTTTGGGAGATTATTCGTGTACTTCAAATTTTAAAAGTATTCAATCAATGCGATTTTACTAAAATCCTTTAGAATACCTTCATCTACAAATTCTACATCACCTCCACTGGCTAATACCTTTTCAATGATATCATCGACTGCGTCTTTGATGTAGAAAGGCTTTTGTACCAAATCATCATTGTTATAAATGACTTCAGGTGAAGAACCATGTTGAGCAGGAAAAATAAAATTCTTTTCAACAACCAGCAGTCTCCCTCTTTTTTCACCGGCAGCTTTCCAAACCTGATTGATACCTCCAAAAGTCAATTCAATAAGCACAGTTGGAGCGGGAGACAGTACGGTGGCAGGAATTACTTTTAGTTTATCAATGGGAAAAAATATTCATGATGCTGTAAAATATGGTATTGCCTGCGGTACAGCAGCAACATTAAATGCTGGCACAGAACTCTGCCATAAAAAAGATTCGGATGAGATTTTTAAAGCCATTATCGAAAAGAAAATAAATTAAGTACATCATTAAGCAATCTGTTCTTTATCATTTTCTCAATACTTTATAAGTAATATTTTAGCTGAAATTAATAACCATGTCAACTGGGTTTCAAAAATTAATATACTCCATGATTATCAGCATTATTTCTGGCTGTTTGCTTGGAGTTATTTTGGCGTTATTAATTAATGAATAATCATCTTATTTTTTCACACTATAAAAACTAAAAAAATGGAAAACAACAACAAACTCCTAATTGCCGCCGGTGTTGGCTTGGCAGTAGGCAGCATTCTTGGAATTTTATTTGCACCCGACAAAGGAGCTGAAACCAGAAAAAAAATCCAAGACAACGCAAACAAATTGGCAGATACATTTAAAGGTAACGCTGCTAAAATCAAAAAGAATGTAAACACAGCAGGCGAATCCATCAAACAAAGAATGGATTTTGTAGATGATAAGGTAAATGAGTATATTTAATTTTGCCTGACAAACCTAAAGCTTCATGGAAAATTCTTTTGAAAAATTCGACGACATCATCAAACACATAAAGGAGTATGTAAACAACAGTATTTCTCTTTTAAAAATTGAGCTTGCTGAAAAAATATCTGGCATCATCAGCAATATCATTGCTTTGTTTTTTGTAATCATCATTTTTCTTTTGGTGATTATCTTTTTCAGTATTTCGTTAGCATTGTTATTAGGAAAAATTATCGGAGAAAATTACTGGGGATTTTTAATCGTTTCAGGATTGTATTTTATTGTTGGCATCTTGCTTTGGAAAGGAAAAGAACGTATCATCAGAATCCCCATCATGAATTCTATTTTACGTCAACTTTTTAGAGAAGAAGATTAATGTTGAAGCATCATCTTTAGGAACAGTCAAGCAAAATAAAAATATCAAAAAGTTACTAATGCACTCATTTAAAAATATAGAACAATTAAAAGCAGAAAAAAGAAGATTGCGCAACAGCAACAAAAACCTTGAACAACAGCTTAATCAAGACTGGCATGACTTTAAGCACAGTTTAAGGCCTGCAAATATTTTTAATCAGGTGCTCAACAAAACCATTGAAAAGCACAAAGAAAAAAATGCAACTGTACAACTTATTGCAGACAACGTTGTAAACCTTGCATCAAAAGCGACAACTGTACTTACACAAAAACTCGAACAGAAATTAGACAAATGGCTGAATAAATAGCCTGGTAATTTATTATAATCTCCTATTCTGAATAATTCATTAAGGCCTTGCTAATCAAATTCAATGAATGCAACATCTTCATTGGTGTAACATCTATTCATTTCAAAAATTAAAATTATGAGTATTGTAAAAGTACTTGAGGTGATGTCTAATTCCACCAAAAGCTGGGAAGATGCAGCACAAAATGCAGTAAACCATGCCGCAAAAACACTACACAACATCAGATCTGTATGGGTTGCCGAACAAAGCGCTGTGGTTACAAATGACAAGATTACTGAGTACAGGGTTACTGTAAAGCTGAGTTTTGAAATTGATATGATGGAGAAGAGGAAAGCTGGATAGAGATGGATAGAGCTAGATAGGCTGAATAGAGCTGGATAAGCTAGATAGAGCTAGATAAGCTAGATAGAGCTAGATAAGCTAGATAGAGCTAGATAAGCTAGATAGAGCTAGATAGGCTGGATAGGATGAATAGGACGAACTAGCTTATCCAGCTCTATCTAGCTTATCCAGCTTATCTATTAATTACCCCTTCTTCTTATGCTTCTTCACTTTAATTGTATAATCTGCATTTAGTCCGATTATATTATATACTCTGTTATAGCTTTTTGAATAATCAGGTCTGTAGATATAAAACACATCTAGTTTTAAATCTTTTCTGAGTTTGTATTTACACCCAATTGTGTTGCGAATATTGTCTACAAAATAAGAAGCACCAAATTTCATGATCGGTTCAACTGAAGCATATACTTCCCATTTTTTATTGATGGCATATTTTCCTTGAAATCTAGTTCTCCAATAACCGCTTTTATCATTGGGCTTAGTAACATCATCAAACTCTTGCAATTGATTTTGCAATTGAAATCTAAACGCCAGATTTAAATGTTTCAACTTCCCTGAAAGTTCTGTTCCAATGGTAAAACGATTGTAAACACCCGCTCTCACAAGTGCAAGGCGATAATCGCCCATAAAATCCAAATGTTTATTAATTTTTTTAGCTGCACCGAGGGTGATATAAGAGCCATTGTAATAACTCAAATTATCTATAAACCTGGCCTGATAATTCAAATTGGCCGACCACTTGTGAGGAAGATTGGTATTGAATGAGGCCCCATACCAACCCTGAACATCAGAAGGATCTGCTTTTGTTGCTCCATGAGTTACAGTTTGGGCCATAACACAGCAACTTATAAAAGACAACATTACAACAAGAAGAATATTTTTCTTCATTCGTTAATTTTTTTCAATGTAATAAACAGTAATCGCACAAGATTCTTTTATGAAATCAATGTCATTAATCACAATTCTTTTTATATCCAAACCCGTTCTTTCTATGAGCTTTGTTATCAACTCGTTGTTTTGTTCCGGTTTAATAAAATTAATATTGTCGTATTGAATGACTTTTGTTAATTCACGTTGTACGATAAAATTATTTTCAAGCAAATAGGTTAATATCAATATCATAAAATCAATTGCTGCAATTTCTACCAAAGAACCTTTACTTACAGAAGTCAACAACCCAATGGCAATACTTAAAAAAAGATAAGTCATGTCTTTTGTAGAGATTCCATCTGTACGATAACGAAGAATTGAAAATACAGCAAACAATCCAAAAGCAGCACCGGTAGTCATTTCCACTTTGTTCAGCATGAAAGCCACAAAGAAAATGATTGTATTAAAAAGAAAGAATGACGAAATAAAATTACTTTTTCTGTATGTTCTGTAATAAATGAATTTTATCAAAACCAACATAGCCACCAAATTCAAAACATATCTCATTATTAAAGACAAGTTTACTACATCCCAACTCCATAATTCATTTGGTTCCATCTGTATTCTTTTTTAAAATTTGATTGTACAATTGATTAAATAAATTGTGACGAACAGGAATTCCGAGTGCTATCATGCCCATACAATATTTACTCATACCTCCTTCTCTTATTCCCAACAACTTCATGATTTTTGAAAAATCTGTACCCGAATAACTTTCAGATTTTACTTCCGCAATAGCAATTTGATTGAAAGCTATATTGTTTTTTTCTGATGCGAAATTAAGGTTTATATCAATAGTGACTTTTTCTTGATTTTTTTTATGAAGGAGTGTTATTCTTTTATACTTGTTTTCAAGAGTTGGTATCAGTTGGGTATAGTCCAAACTGATGTGAGATTGCAAAAAAGACGCAGCACTTTCTAGAGAAACAGCTTCCTGCCTATATTTATTAGTATTCCCTTTTTTTGTTTTTTGCTTGACTTCAATAAATGACAATTGGCTGTTCAAATAAACTCTTTTACGAATCTTATATCGTTCTGCCTTGCCATTGTGATGATGATAATACAATTGAAAATCATTTGTATCAAAATAAAAGTTTTGATAATCAAAGATCAACCTGTCGTCAATTTTTAGAATATTATACCGATTTTGACAAGCTTCAAGAATACTGTCTAGCTGAGAAAGATGAAAATAATATTTAGCTTCAAATCTGTTTTTCATCAACAAATTGGTTGAATCCAATTCAAATAAAGAGAACGTTTGAAATGCCTGTAAAATACCTGAAAGCATTTCCTAAATTAATGAAATTTCTTAAGAGCGCAAATGGATTCGCCTAATTATTGAGAAAATCTCCAAATCAGTCTTGCTTTCGGAAATTAATTTTACAACCGATAGACCTTGTAAATGGCTGTTTTACTTGATTGCCTGCTAATAATTCATCAATAGCATTAGCCACATAATGTTCAGTAACCAGTTCTGGATCAGCGCCATTATCATCGATAGCTCCATTGTATTTCACAACCCAATTGTCGTTTTCTTTCCAAATCACAAATGCCTGAGGCGTTCTTTCTGCTTTGTAGTTTCTGGCAACAGATTGTGCACTGTCATACAAATAAGGGAAATCATATTTGCCTGATTTGGCTTTTGAAACCATCTTATCATAACAATCTTCTGCATACATAATCGTATCTGTTGAACTAATGGCAATCAATGGAACACCGAGAGCCAAGTATTTTTTATTGAGTTGATTGAGACGTTTTGGATACAATTTAGCAAATGGGCAATGGTTGCATGTAAATACAATGATGTAACCTTTGGCATTGGGATAGTTAGTTAAACTAACCGTTTTACCATTCGTATTTTTTAATGCAAAATCAAACTGAGCTGATGCTGTAAAAATAAAGATTACATTAAAAAATAGCGTAAATAATGCTAGGTATAAAAATCTTTTTTTCATTGGTGATTGATTGATTATCTATCTTTTTACAAATTTTTTCGATGATACGTTGCCAGTAGCTCCATCCAAAATTTTAATGATATAATTTCCTTTAGCTAATTTAGAAATATTGATTCCATTAGTAAGATTTGGATTTGAAGCTTCATAAACTTTTCTTCCAGTTTCATCATATATTGAAACAAAACTTGCTTTTGATGAAGGATTGTAAAAACTAACCATCAACATATTTCCTGGATAAGGTGGTGGTATAAAAAATCCAAAACCTGCATTACTATTTGCCGCATCAACGTTTACAGAAATTGTACAGGTTTGACCACCAAATGAAATAGCAAAACTGGCTGTTCCGGTTGATGTAGGAGTACCTGTAATTGTGTACACAATATTTCCATTACCCGAAGTCAAAGTTCCTGCTTGCAAAGTAGCCGTTAAACCTGTAACACCAGTTGATTGAACCGAAATACCTGAGTTATAGGCTGCACCATTACCGCCTGTATAAGAAATTGTGGCAGTGCCATTATAAGTTGTATTGACGAAAGGAGTGGCAGAAAAAATAACCGCAGTACAATTCAGACTACCAACCGCAGCATTATTAGCGTTGATAGTTATCGTGAACGTACATGCTTGTCCACCAAAGTCAACAGCAAAACTGGCAATTCCTGCGGATGTAGGTGTTCCTGTAATAGCAAATGTCAATATACCATTACCTGTATTCAATGTTCCAGGCTGAAGCACGGCAGTAAGTCCGGTAACACCTGTTGATGTAACTGGAGGGCCCGGCATTGGATATAGTGCACCATTTCCTCCTGAATAAGGAACAGTTACATTGCCGGTGTAAACAACATTTAAAGTACCTGGTGTTGATTGCGCAGCTGCACAATTCAATCCACTGATAGAAGGCAATACAGGACCTACATTATTAATTGTGATATTGAATGTACAAGATTGCCCACCAAAGCTGATGGCAAAACTTGCAGTACCTGCAGTGGTTGGCGTTCCAGTAATCTGATAACTAAGATTACCCCCAACACCGAAGGTCAATGTTCCTGCTTGCAAGGTTGCTGTTAATCCTGTAACGCCTGTTGAGGCGATTGCAGTTCCTTGCGTATATGCGACTGCGTTACCTTCTGTATAAGGTATAGATACTAGACCATTATAAGCGACATTTATAGTTCCAGGAGTTGCTTGTGCATTAATACAATCCAAACTGCCTACAGTAGGATTTAAAGGAACTACATTGCCCACTTCAAGATTGAATGTGCATGATTGTCCACCAAAAGAAATAGAGAAATTTGCCGTACCCGAAGTTGTTGGCGTTCCTGTTATGTTGTAAGTTAAATTACCATTTCCGGTAGCTAAAGTCCCTGCTTGCAAAGTAGCCGTTAAACCTGTTATGCCAGTAGAAGAAATAGCAGTTCCCTGCGTATATGCAGCACCGTTTCCTCCGTTATAAGGAATGGTAGCAGTACCCGTATATGGATTATTAATCAAGGCCAAAGCCGAAAAACTTACAGCCGAACAATTCAAGGAAGTTACCACTGGTGAAACTGCAGTACCACCTGTATATTGAGTAACAGGTTCTGTTATTGCAGTCACTTTAGCAGCAGTTCTAACTCCATAAAAAGTAGGACCAACCACATAAGGATAAGCAGAATTCCATCTAGCGTCTACTGTGGTAAAATAACAATAAGTACCAGCAGGATACTCAGGTGTTACGCAAAATCTGCCGTTGTGCTCATCCAGATAATCAGGAGTAGCTGCTGAAGTTGTATTGTATTGATAATCTTCTCTAAAATACCCCAAAGGATAGGTTGCACTTACCGGAGGGCCAGCTGTAACAGTAGTTCCAGTGTAATAAGTTGTTCGAGTAGTAATGTTTCTTAACGTATAACTTGATTTCATTCTCACAATTCCTCCTGTACCATTTGCATTTTTATAGGCATACGCTCCATATATTGGAAAGCCATCATAAGCAAAACCAATCAATGGAGAATGAGCATTGCTATCTATTGCATACAAACCATCTGAAGAATATATATTGCAAACAGTAGAGATTACATTCAAATCAAGATTGAATGCACTTGGATTTTGATGATGATGATAATTACCCATAGCAGGATGCGCTTTCGAACAATCAAATCCTAAACGCTCACCAACAACCGCATCTCTGTTCCACACGCCATCGCCCATACATGGAGGCATAATAGGTCCGCCACACAAAGAATTGGTAGAATTTTTCCAAGACACACCATCACGGTAATCAAACAATGCCACACCATTGATAAATACACCAATGTTTCCTCCTGTAGTATTGGTTGGTGTTCCTGTATTTTGCGTAGGATTCAATGTAAATTTAAAAATTGCATTTTGATTGGTAGCTACTGATGGATTGCCATCCAAAAAAGGACCACTGATATAAGCAGGAATTCCTTTTGTTCTGATATATGCCCAAGTTGCTGAATAAAATACCTGTTGCACATTCGCTGAATCATTATCCTGAATGGGAGTAGGATTACCACTTACATAATGTCGACCTTTGATGCCAGTAGTATTTCTTAACCAAGAGGTTACTGCAGGACTTTGTGAATAAGCTGTTCCAATTTGAAACAACAATACTAAAAGAAATAATTTTTTAATCATAAAATTCAATTATTCAGGTTTTATTATTTTAATGTTATTAGAAATCCATTCAGGCTGCTCTGATACTTTTATAATATAGATGCCTTCATATAAAGTTTGTGTTTCAAAATAAACAATTGTACTTCCGGCAAACATTTGTTTTT
>Ga0114968_10004075_pt1 | contig 10904 bp, 6 predicted proteins | sample M_130807_EF_Meta_FD_87020 | JGI IMG/M metagenome (GOLD analysis project Ga0114968, IMG submission 87020) | Freshwater microbial communities from Lake Montjoie, Canada to study carbon cycling - M_130807_EF_MetaG | ecosystem: Environmental > Aquatic > Freshwater > Lake | place: Lake Montjoie... | reverse complement strand
GTGCGCGAAACCGCCAAGGCGGGCGAGACGCTGCGCTACCGCTGCGACCGCCCGCATGTGATCCGCAACCTGTCGGGAGAACCGGCGCGCGCCACGATGGTCTGCATCCTGCGCGCGGCGGTGATGGAGTAGAGGGCGTTTTTTAACGCGGGACGCCAGCAGCTTCTCTCCCCCTCGTGGGGAGAGACGAGAGAGTGGGGGGCGCGCAATCTCTGAAATTAGCGCTTTTGGCCGCCGCGCTGCCGATCAGCCGCGCGCTCCCCACCCCGTCTCGCTGACGCGAGCCGACCCTCCCCACGAGGGGGAGGGTATAAAGTTTCTTTTTATTTCAGAGACTTAATCGAGACGATCAGCTCACGCCGCCTTGCCGCCCTGCTTGCCCGGTTGCTCCCCGGTCTGCCCCTGGCTGATCTGCGCCTTGGGGGCGCCCGCCTTGATCTCGATGGTCTTTTGCTGCTGCTTCAGGGCGGCGGGCTTCTTCACGCTGAGATAGAGCACGCCGTTTTCGAAGCTGGCCTCCACCGAATCGGCGGGCGGCTCGAAGGGCAGGTCGATTTCGCGGCGGAAGGCGCCGAAGCTGCGCTCCATCACATGCCAGCCCTTCTCGTCCTTCTTCGTCTCCTGCTTCTTCTCGCCCGTCAGCACCACCCGCTTGCCCTCGATGGCCAGCTTGATGTCCTTCTGGGCGACGCCGGGCAGTTCGGCGGTGATTTCGATCTGCCCCTCGGTCTCCGCCACATTGATGGCGGGCGCCCGCAACCCGCCTTCGGTGACGGGCATGCGCTGGGCGAAATCGCTGAAGAGTTCATCTATCTCGCGGCGCATCATGCGGAAGGGGTCGGCGACGTCCGGGCCGGTCCACAGACTGGGAAATCTCATGACATGCTCCTGATGGTCTGCGTCAGCCCCCCATTGAAAATGAACATCAATTCCGGTTGGCGGGCTCTGATCTGAAACAAATGGCGCGGCGCGAGCCCATAAAAAAACCGCCCCGGACGGACAAGCCGAAGGGGCGGTTGAGGTGGTACCAGAGGATCGCGGGAGGGTTGCGATCTCCAGTGCGCTCAATCAAGAGCTAATAACTGAATAGCCCAAGCTCCTCGATTTGTCACGGAAAAAAACAAAAAATCTCAATTAACAGGATTCGGTCTGAAAACCCTGTGTAAAGGCCCTCACCGCCCGCTGTGTTCGGGCACCTGTGGCTTGGCGCCAAAGATCAGTTGCTGGGGATTCTTCTCCAGCGATTTCACGGCCCGGTTGATCTCCTCAAGCGTCCGGCGCCCTTCGGTGGCCAAGGCCTCGTACTGGCGCAGGCCCGGCCCGGCGAACTGCTTGAGGCTGCCAGCGATTTCCCTGGTGCGGACGTCGAGGTTGTCGGCCAGCTTGCGCATGGACTTGGCCGCATCCGCCACATCGTCGAACAGGCCCGGCCCGCCAGCGGCGCCCATCAAGCCGTCGATCTTCGAGGCGGCGTTGTTGAGGCGGGCGGTCAGTTCGCGCGTATCCTTCATGATGGCGTCGATATTCCCGCTGTTGCGGTCCAGCGTCTCGATAAAGGGTTTCAGATTGCGCGCGACTTCGCTGAGGCTGGTGGTGAATTCCTGAATCCCGTTCGAATTGGCCGCCAGCGCCCCCGAGAATGTCTCGACATTCCTGATGATATTGGAGATCGAGCCGGCGTTGTCGTCCACCAGCCTGTCGGTCTTGTCGAGCATCTTGTCGAGCTTGCCCGAGAGGTTCTGCATGGTGTCGAGGATGTTCTGGAACTCCGAGCGATCCGCGATGATCTCCGGCGGGTTGCCTTCGGCGCTGGCTGGCTCGGCGGCGCCGACCGAGCCCCCCGTCAGCGCGACAGAGGCGACGCCGGTGAGGCCCTGATATTCAAGGCGCACGCGCGTGTCGGTCTTGACCGGGGTGCGCGGGTCAAGCTCGATGAGCGCAAAAACGAAAGAGGGATTGTCCGCGAGGCCGATCTTCGTCACCTCGCCCACCCGCAATCCGTTGAAGCTCACATAGGCCCCGCGCGAGAGGCCCGAGACCGAGTTGGAGAAGACAATGCGGAACACCTTCCGGTTCGCGGGCTTGTCGCCGCCGGAAAACCAGAACACGAAACCGAAGGCGGCGGCGATCACGCTGAGGGTGAAGGCGCCGATCAGGGCGTAATTGGCTTTGGTCTCCATAGGCGTTCAACTCCGGGCAGGGCGTGACCCTTGCAGCGATTCAGAGCGCTTTCAAGGCGCTGGACCTGTGGATTGGGGCGGCGGCGCGAGGCGCCTTGCGCGTTTCCCGTGAAAATAGGCGCGCAGCCAGGGGTGCTCGCTCGCCAGCATCTGCGCCACCGTCCCGGCCGCGATGACCTTGCCCTCGGCCAGCGCGGCGATCCGGTCGCAGATGGAATAGAGGCTGTCCAGATCATGGGTCACCATGAAGACCGTCAGGCCGAGCGTCTTTTGCAGCGTGGCGATGAGATCGTCGAACTCGGCGGCGCCGATGGGATCAAGGCCCGAGGTCGGCTCGTCGAGGAACAGAATGTCCGGGTCCAGCGCCAGCGCGCGGGCCAGCGCCGCGCGCTTGATCATGCCGCCGGACAGTTCGGACGGAAACTTCTCCGCCGCGTCAGGCGCGAGGCCCACCATGGCGATCTTCATCCGCGCCAGTTCGTCCATCAGCTTCTGTGACAGGTTCAGATATTCGCGCATGGGCGCCTGTACATTTTGCAGAACCGTGAGTCCTGAAAACAGCGCCCCCTGCTGAAACAGCACGCCGCAGCGCCGCTCGACCGCCTGCCGCTCGCGCGGTGCCAGGGCGTCGAGATCCTGGCCCAGGACCTGGATTTGTCCGGCGCTCTTCATCACCAGCCCCAGAATGGCGCGGGTGAGCACGGATTTGCCCGTGCCCGAGCCGCCCACAAAGCCCATGACTTCCCCGCGCTTCACGTCGAGGTCGAGGCCGCGCAAAATCAGGCGCGACCCAAAGCCCACATCAAGGCCGCGCACCCGGATGGCGACCTCGTCTGACGCGCGTGGCTCGGTGCGAAAGATGCGGGGCGTATCGCTCATCTCAGTATTTGATCGCTGCAAAGAACATGGCGAAGAGCCCATCGACCACGATCACCATGAAAATCGCTTTCACCACCGAGGCGGTGACGCGCTTGCCCAGAGATTCCGCCGACCCCTGCACCGCAAAGCCTTCCACCGCAGCGATCAGCGCGATGGCGCCAGCCATGAAGGGCGCCTTGATGAGGCCCACCAGAAAGGTGTTGAGCCCGATGGCGTTCTGCAACCGCGACAGGAAGATTTCGGGGCTGATGCCGCCATAGACCCAGGCGACCACGAGGCCCCCGAAGATCGCCGCCATATCGGCCAGGAAGGTCAGCAGCGGCAGCGCGATCAGCAGCGCCAGAAAACGCGGCACGATCAGCACTTCGACGGGGTCGAGCCCCATCACCCGCAGCGCGTCGATCTCCTCGCGCATCTTCATGGCGCCGATCTCGGCGGTGATCGCCGAGCCCGAGCGTCCGGCCACCATGATGGAGGTGAGCAGCACCGCCAGTTCCCGCAGCGCCAGAATGCCTATCAGATCGACCGCGAATGTCGCCGCGCCGAAGCGCTGCAACTGAAAGATGCCTTGCTGGGCGACGATGCAGCCCACCAGAAAATTGATCAGCGCGATGATGGGCAGGGCGCGCAGGCCGAAATTGTCGAGGTGGAAGACCACGGAGGTCGCGCGCAGGCGCGCAGGTCTGAGCGCGATCCGCACAAGCGCGGTCACGATCTGCCCGAGAAAAGCGACGCCGGCGACGAGGTCGTCGAAAGCCCCCACGACCGTCCTGCCGATGTCGGACAGGCGCGCGATGATCGCCGATCCGTGCTTTCCTGCGGTCTTCTCAAAACTGCGGTAATGGGCTTCGCCCAGCAGGATTTCATGTTCGGCGCGCGCGCCCGCCAGCGTGGCCTGTCCGCCTGCCTTGGCCACGGCGTCGCGGGCGCGGTCGATGAGCCAGGCGCCCGCCGTGTCCATGGCTGCAAGGCTGGAGAGATCGAGCACGATGCTGCGCCTTTTGCGCGTGGCCGCCAGCAGGGCGTCCGCCTGCCGTTCGAGCCCGGGCGCGCCAATGGTCCAGCTGCCGCTCAGGCGCAGCTTCAGCCCGTTTGGCGCGGGCTCGGTCGCGAAGGAGGGTTCAAAAGTCATGCAATCGCCCGGCGGGCCGCGCAGGGGCCAGCCCTGTCTATTAAGCCGAACGACGCCTTCAAGTCGAGCCGGAGCTGTTTTGCCCCGCAGGCGTTCGCCTTTATAAACAGCCAAATCGCGGAGGACAGGATGTCAGCATCGAAGTCGCGGAGCCTGAACGTCAGCGTGGAGCGGTTCGACCTTGCCGCCCCTTTCGTCATCTCGCGCGGGGCCAGGAGCGTGGCCGAGGTGGTGAGCGTCACCATCGAGGAGGGGTTATTTCGCGGGCGCGGCGAATGTGTGCCCTATGGTCGGTTTGGCGAGACCCTGGATGGGGTCGTGGCGTCCATCGCGGGCCTGCGCGGCCCCGTGGAGGCGGGGGTGGAGCGGGACGCCCTGCAGAGCCTGTTGCCCGCTGGCGCCGCCCGCAACGCGCTGGATTGCGCCCTGTGGGATCTTGAGGCGAAGCGCCTGGGGGTCCGCGCCCACGAACTGGCGGGCCTGCATCGGGTGGCGCCTGTGGTCACGGCCTTCACCCTGTCGCTTGGGTCGCCGCAGACCATGGCTGAACAGGCGGCGGTCCATGCGGACAAGCCCCTGTTGAAGCTGAAGCTGGGCGGGGTGGGCGATGAGGCGCGACTGGCGGCGGTGCGCGCCGCCGCCCCCCGCAGCGACCTGATCGTGGACGCCAACGAGGCCTGGCGGCCGGATGATCTGCCCCGCCTCTTCGACGCCTGCGCGGCGGCGGGCGTTCTGCTCATCGAGCAACCCTTGCCGCAGGGGCGCGACGAGGCCCTGATCCAGCGGCCCCGCTCCATCCCCGTTTGCGCGGATGAGAGCATCCATGACCGCGCAGGGCTGGCGGCCCTGCGCGAGCGCTATGACCTGGTCAACATCAAGCTCGACAAGACCGGCGGCCTGACCGAAGCCTTTCTGCTGGCGGACGAGGCGCAGCGGCTTGGCTTCGGCCTCTTCCTTGGCTGCATGGTGGGCACCTCGCTGGCCATGGCGCCCGCGCTCATGCTGGCGCCGCGCTGCCGCTTCGTGGATCTTGATGGTCCGCTGCTGCTGGCGCGCGACCGCAGCCCGGGGCTTGTCTACGAGGATTGTGTGATCCAGCCCCCAAGCCCCGAGGTCTGGGGTTAGGAGGCTGGAAAACGGGGGCGGATCATACGAGAGGGCGCTTGCATCGCCGACGCCTGTGGTATTGTCTATGCGGGCGGGGTCCTCGTCAGCCTGCTGATGCGTTCGCGGAGTCTCAAGTGATCCCAATCCTGCCCATGATCCCTGGCCGCCTTCGCGCGGGCTTGGTCCTGCGTATGCGAGAGGCGTCACGAACCGCTGCGCTCGCCATGGCGTTGGCGGCGCCGCTGGCGGGTTGCGCAAGCAGCGTCCCGGCCACCTTCGACCTGTCTGCGACGCCCTCGGCAAGGCCTGCGCGCGCCCTGCGCGCCCAGGTGGCGGTGACCGAGCCGGTCGCCACCGCGCCTGCGGATTCGGACCGCATCGTGGTGCGCCCGACGCCGGACACGGTCGCGACCCTCAAGGGCGCCCAATGGGCCGAGCGCCTGCCGCGCCTCATTCAGACGCGGCTCTTGCAGAGTTTTGAAAACGCCCGGTTGCAGCGTTCCGTCAGCCGACCTGATGGACGCATCGTGGCGCAATATGCGCTCAACACGGAAATCCGCCGGTTCGACATGGATCTGAGCCGGGGCGAGGCGGTGGTGGAGATTTCAGCCAGACTGGTGGAGGAGGGCGCGGGACGCATCGCCGCCGCCAGGGTGTTCACCGTCCACCTGCCGGTCGCGGGCGAGGATGGCCCCGCAGCCGCCGCCGCTCTGGATGCAGCCCTCGGCGATGTGATGGGGCAGATCGTGGTTTGGACCGCCGGGCGGCTGTAAGCCGGGCCACAGCCCCCGATTTTCTCATGCTGGAATCAAAAGAGCGCGGTCAGCAAACCGCGCCCTTTTTTCGTCTTGATCTCAGCCCGGACTATTCGATGCGCCCGGCCGCATGGGCCAGCATCGTGTAGACTTTGCCCTGATCCGAGATCAGATAGCCGCGGGCCACGCTGCCGTCGCGATCTTCGCGCGCCACATCGGTGAGGACGCGCTCGAACTCCTGGGTGTAGCGGTCGACCGTTTCACGGAACTCCGCATCGGCGCCGTACCGGCGGCGGATCTCGTCGAAGGTCTGCTGGCCCTGGCCCTTGTAGATGCGGCGCGAGAAGGCGCGGCGTTCGTTGCGGTAGTAGCGGTCCCAGGCGTCCACCACAGCCGCATGATCGACCATGCGCGAGATGTCATGGGAGATCATGTCGAGCGACTGGGCGGCGCGCGGCTGCGGCTTCATGCCCGTTGCGCCGGACAGGCTGTCGGTCGCGCCCTCGCCTTCGCCTTCGTCTTTTGACGCCCGCGCAAGCAGATCGCTGAGCCAGCCCGCCCCACGATCAGGCGTCGCCACACGAGGCGCAACGGACGGTTGACGCGGGCGTTCATCCGTCAGGCCCGCCGCCACCGGCATCGGGGCCTCCGCGCGGGGCATGCGCGGCTTTTCGAGCGCGCGCTGCGGCTCGAGGCGCGGCGCCTCCATGCGCGATTGCGGCATGGCGGTCGGCTCGGCGATGTCCAGGTTGCGGCCAGACCGCTGCACGACCTCGCTCAGGTCGCTCAAGGCCTTGATCTGTTCGGCGACGACGCGGCGCATGGCTGCGGCCTGCTCGGTTGTCTCGCGTGGCAGATCGGCGGCGCCGCGCTGGACTTCCTCGCGGGCGAGGTTGATCTCGCGATGGATCTCCGTCGCCACGCCGCGCATGTCGGTCGCCGATTCGCGGAAGCGATCCAGCGCCTGCCCGAAGAGCTGCTGCACCTCGGTGCTGGCGACCTCATAGGCTTCGCGCATCGCGACAAGCGTAAGCTCGCGTTCCTTGGAGGTCTCGTCCCGCACCAGGGCGAACTGCTCGTTGAGGGTCTCCACCACATCCGAGCTGGAGCGCGAGAGCAGTGCGCCGATGTCGCGGGCGCGACGTTCCGCATCGACGAAGGAGCCTTCGATCAATCCGTTGAAGGCCTTCATCACATTGTCGATGTCGCCGGTCTTCTGGTCGAGGTTCGACAACAATTCGTACATGGCGCGGCGGCGCGCTTCGAGGGTCTCTTCAAGCTCCCGCTGCGTCCGGTTGAGATCGGCCAGGGTTTGCCCGAGCTCCGCATTGTGGCCGCGCATCTGGTCGCCGAGCTGGTCGATGCCAGCGACGGTGTTGGAGGCGGTATGGTTGAGTGTGTTGATCTGGAACGAGACCGAGCCAAGCGCAGTCTGCAGCTTCATCACGCTTTCGGTGAGCGAGCCGTCTATGTTGCCAAGGTTCTGATCCGTGACGCTGATGAGGCGATGCAGCGACTCGCCCGTGCTTTCGAGCTTGGACAGCGTGGAGGAGAAGTCGGTCTCCAGCTGAGCGCCCAGTTGCATCAGGCTATGCGCGGAGTTGGTGGCGCTCTGTTCGATGGCCTCGCGCAGCGTATGCGCCGTGGCCTCCGCGACCTCCATCAATCCGTTCGACGTCGCCGAGATGGCGTTGGTGAACTGATGCTGTTTCTCGCTGAGATGGCCAACGATGGCGTTGGCGCGGCTCTCGATCGTATTGGTGACGATCTCGCCGAGCTTGACGACCTCGTTGGAGAGGTCGGCGCCTGAAACCGAGACGCTGGCCAGAGTTTCGGTCATGTTGCGCGCGGTATTGTCCAGCAGGGTGTGGAGTTCGCTGGCGCGCGCGCCCATGTTGTCGTTGACGATGCGGCTGGCGTTCTCCAAAGCCTCGTGAATGAGGCGGGCATGTTCGCTGATGGCGTCGGAGATGCGCGACGAGCGGTCTTCCAGCGAGCCGGCGCCGGAATCGATGGCCTTCTGCAATTCCTCGATCCGGGCGATGAGAGACTGGTTCAGCTGGGCGATGTTGGAGGTGAGCACCTCGTCCAGCGCCGTTGGATCGAGCATTCCCTTCACCTCTTGCAAACCGGCGCCGAGGCTGCGGGCGATCTCCAGCGCATTGGTCGCAAGCGATTCGGAGAAGTTCTTGGAGCGAATGTCGAGGCCCGTCTCGATGCGCTGCACGAGGCTTTCGAGCGACGTCGACACATCCTGCGTGCGCACGGAGGCGCGTTCCTCGAATTGCCCGATCTGCTTGTCGATGCCTGTTTCGATCCGCTCCACAAGGCTGGTGATCGAGTTGGCGACATCCTGCGTGCGCAGGCTGGTGCGTTCCTCGAATTCGCCGATCTGCTTGTCCAGACCGGTCTCGATCCGCACGACCAGGGTCTCGAGCGAGTTCGAGACATCCTGGGTGCGCATGGCGGTGCGGCGCTCGAACTCGTCGACCTGTTTGTCGAACACGGCCGAGGCTTCGCGTGTGCGGTCGCCCAGCTTCTCGTTGAACGCCTGGCCGTGGGTCGTGAAGGTGGCTTCGAGCGAGTTCAGCTTGTCGCTGACCTCGACATTGAAGCGGTCAGACTGGGCCGCCAGATGATCGGCGAGCACATCGCCAAGGGAGACGACGCCGGTCTTGAAGTCGATGAAGCGGGCGGACAGGCTTTCGGCCACGCGCTCGGAGTGGACGGCCATGGCCGAGATGACCTCGTTCGTCGCGTCCGCGAAGTTTGCGCCGGCGGCGCCGGCATGTTCGCCCAGCGCCTCGTGCAGGAACTGACGATGCACCTCGAGCTGGCCGCTCATCTGATGATGCACAGCCTGGATCTCTTCGCGCGTGGTGGCCACGTGACCCGACAGTTCGCCGGTGACGCGCGTGCTGATCTCAAGCAGATCCTGGCCGGTTGCGGAGAGGGTGGAGCGGGCGAGCGCCGTCTGGGACTCGACGAGGCGGACAATCTGCTCGCCTGATTCGGCCAGTTCGCGGCTGCTGGACAGGATCGTGGCGTGCACCGCTTCGATGCGCGCGCCGATCGTGGCCGCCACTTCGTCGCCCGCCTCGATGAAGCCGCCGCGTGATTCGTGCAGGGCCTCGCGCACGGCGGTCACATTCTCGAGCAGCGAGGCGATGAGCATTTCGCCCGCGCTGTTGAGCTGCACCTGCTGCTGCATGAGCGCCTCGCGCGCCGCTTCCGTATGCTCGGTGATGGCGCCGGTGATCTGGTCGCTGGTCTCCGCAACGCCATGCTGCGACGAGAGCAGCATCTGCCGCAGCCCCTCGACACGCTCGGTGAAGCTGCGCGCGGTGTCTTCGCCCAGATCTCCCAGGGACTGGCGCAGGCCGTCCACGCGCTCGGCGAAATTGCGGGCCGTGTCTTCGCTCACCTCGGTCAGGGACTGGCGCAGGCCATCGACCCGGTTGGTGAAGGTTCGCGCCGCAGCGTCGCTCACATCGGTCAGGGACTGGCGCAGGCCATCGACCCGGTCGGTGAAGTTGTGCGTGGAGCTTTCGCTCGCCTCGGTCAGCGTCTGGCGCAGGCTTTCCAAGCGCTCGGTGAATGTCCGGGCCGAGTCGTCGCTGACGTCGATCAGGGACTGGCGCAGGCTTTCCACGCGCTCGGTGAAGGTCCGGGCTGAGTCGTCGCTCACCTCGGTCAGCGAGTGGCGCAGGCCATCGACGCGTTCGATGAAGGTCCTCGCCGTCTCGTCGCTCACGTTGGTCAAGGTGTGACGCAGCGCCTCGACGCGTTCGCTCAGCGTGCGGGCCGAGTCCTCGCTGACGTCGATCAGGGACTGGCGCAGATTGTCGACGCGCTCCACGAAGGACCGCGCGGACTCGTCGCTCACCTCGGTCAGGGACTGCCGCAGGGCCTCGATGCGTTCGATGAAGACACGCGCCGTTTCGTCGCCCATCTCGACCATGGACTGGCGTGAGGTTTCGAAGGAGGTCGAAATCTCGTGCGCCTTTTCGGCGAAGGCCGCCGCCAGATGGTCGGTGGTTTCGGTGATGGTGGTCTGAGAGTTGGTCAGGATCTCGCGCAGCGCAACGGTGCGGTGCGCAATGGCGGATTCCACATGGGCGGCCGCGCCAAGCACTTCGTCGCGCGAGCTGATGATCGCCTTCGTGATGGTCGCCATGCGGCCGTCAAGATCGCCGGTGACTTCGGCGCCGGCGGAGGCGATGAGCGTGCGCGCGTCGGCTGCGGCTTCGCCAATGGCCTTCCTGTGCTCCTCGATGGTGATCTGCAGGGCGTCGTTGGCGATGGCCAGTTCGTCGCTGGTGGTCCTGACCGTGTTGTGGAAGGCGTTGGCGCGCTCGTCGAGCATCGAGGACAGATGGCCGCTGGTCTCATCCAGCTGGCTGCGCGATGCGATGAAGATGTCCTGGAACTTCTTCACATTGTCGGCGAGGACATTCTCGATTTCGGCGTTGGTGATGGCCAGATCGGCGCGGGCGCGCGCGCTCAACTCGTCAAGATCGCGATTGCGGGCGACGAAGAGATCTTCAAGATGCCTGTTGTGATCGCTCAGGGCCTGAGCTGACCCTTCGAAGATCTGCGCCGCGCTGCCGGTGCGCTCCACCAGCATCGTTGAGATGTTCTCGCACGAGATGGTGAGCGTGCTCGCCAGATCGGCGCGGGCCTGCTCGGTGAGGTCCTCCAGCTCGCGGTTGCGGGCGTTGAAGAGGTCTTCGAGACGGCGGTTGTGGTCGATCAGCGCCTGGGTGGAGTTTTCGAAGATCGCGGAGGCGTTGCCGGTGCGCTCGGCCAGCATCGCGGAAATGCGCTCGCCGGAGTTGGAGAGCGTGTCCG
>Ga0114968_10004074_pt1 | contig 10904 bp, 9 predicted proteins | sample M_130807_EF_Meta_FD_87020 | JGI IMG/M metagenome (GOLD analysis project Ga0114968, IMG submission 87020) | Freshwater microbial communities from Lake Montjoie, Canada to study carbon cycling - M_130807_EF_MetaG | ecosystem: Environmental > Aquatic > Freshwater > Lake | place: Lake Montjoie... | reverse complement strand
GATGCCGGCCAGGTGTTCCTGGGCCGCGACTGGATGCGTCCGGATGCCCCGGCCTATTCCAGCCGCACGGGCAACCAGATCGACACCCAGGTGAGGCTGCTGGCCTCGGCGGCCCTGGAGCAGGCTCTCGCCGTGCTCAGGCCCCGCCGGGAGTTGATGGATCGGCTGGTGGAGCGCCTGATCGCCGAGGAAACCATCCATGGCGAAGCCTTCCGCACCCTGGTGGCCGATTGGGAGTCGGAGAATCCCGGGCTTGCCGGGATCTCCGCCTCGTTCACCTCATTCCTCGCCCCGGAGGCCGCCCCAGAAGCGGATGTCGAGGCTGCGAAGGTGGGTGTGTAGGCCGGCGTCCTGAATCGGCAGCAACCGGGCCGAGCGACCGCTCTCATTGGCATGAGCATGCCAGAGGCCCGGAGGCGTGATGAAGGCTCCACCGGGTTCCCAGTCGATCCGGCGGGGATCCCGGATGCGCCCCTCAGCGTCACAGGAGCTGCCCACCAGGGTGTAGCAGCCAGGATCGCAATCGAGGATCAGATCCAGGGCCACCGACTGGTGCCGGTGGGGCGCCTGAACAGCCCCTGCCGGCACCACGCCCTGCATGGCCCACAAGGTGTGGGACACCGTGCGGGTGGCGGGCAGATCGGCATGGCCCAGCAGCAGGCTGAGTCGGTTCGCCTTGCCGGCGGAGGGGTCATGGAGGAGAGCCTTGAGTTCCTTCTCAAGGGTGGCCGCCGCATAGAGGCAGGGCCGAAAGCGGGGCTGGCTCGGCTCCACCCCGAGGTAACGGAGCAGCGGTCCATCGTGCACCCAGTAGAGAACGCTCTCCTCCCGGGCCTCAAGCCGGGGGGCCTGACCCGCCGGCAGCACGAGCAGATCACCGCTCTGCCAGTTCAGGCTGAGGGGGCCGCCATGGCGGTCGCCTGGCCGCTGGAGTGCACCGCTTCCCCGCAGCACCGCAAACAGGGAGGTGGTCGCCGCGGCGGCGGCGGTGAGGCCCTCTCCGGGCAGAATCCGCAGGAAGTGGGCGGCGAGGGCGGGGCTGGTGGCCGGCCCCGGACAGCCCAGCTCCTGGCTCAGGTCCAGGGGCAGGATGGCGGTGGGGCCTTCGGCGTGAAGCTCGGCACCCCACTGGTGCAGCCCGATCGGCTCGGTGAGGCCCGGGCGCACTGGGTTGGCCGCTTCGCGGTAATCAAACCAGCGGGCCGGCTCCTGCAAGGCCTCCGCATCGATCGGCGCGGGGATGGCGGATCCGGGGGCCACCATGCCCGTCGCCGTAGGCGCCTCGAGTCCGGGGGACCTGTCCGTGTCACCACGATTCCGGGCGTTCAGCATGGCGGCCTCAGGGCTGGGTGGAGGGGTGGAGATCGCGGAGCCGGATCAAGCCGAGGACCCTGGGGGCGAACCATCAAAGCGGGATCGGAGCTCTACAAACGATGGGTGACCGACCGGGCCGTCGGTCGCGGGACTTGCGGATCTCTGATGGTGGTGAACAGCGGCAGTCGCCTTCAGCCCCCGGCCACGGCCGGCACGATGCTCACCTCATCGCCATCGGCCAGGGCGGTGGCCTGATGATCCAGGAAGCGGATGTCTTCGCTGTTCACATAGACATTTAGAAAGCGCCGCAGCTTGCCGCTCTCATCACAGAGCCTGCCCAGGATGCCGGGGAAGCGGCTCTCCATCGCCTGCAACAGTTCGTCCACAGAGCCTGCGTCAAGACTCAGACTTGCCTCGTCGTTGGTGAACTTCTGAAGGGGCGTGGGGATCAGAACCTGAACGGCCATGGTGTTGATGGGCTGGACGAGGGGGAGGGAGGGGCGGCCAAGGCGATGGGGTGAAGGCCGATGGCTGGGGGAGCGCTGGGCAGCGGGGTGGGGCTCAGCCCACCGTTTCCCAGGTGGCCCGGTGCAAGGCCTGGGCCCGTTCCCAGGCGCTGGTGAAACTGGCCAGTTGGGCTTCAATCAAGAATGGCTCCCCGATCGAGGAGGCCACGGCCTCGGTGGTCTTGAGGCCATTGCCGGTGATGTAGGCCACGGTGGATTCACCCGGATCGATCTTGCCCTGTTCCACCAACTTCTTGAGCACCGCGATCGTGGTGCCACCGGCGGTTTCGGTGAACACCCCTTCGGTTTCCGCCAGCAGCTTGATGCCTTCGATGATCTCGGCGTCGCTCACGGCGGCGATGGTGCCGCCGGTGCGATTGGCGATGTCGATGGCGTAGGGGCCGTCGGCGGGATTGCCAATCGCGATCGACTTGGCGATGGTGTTGGGCTTCACCGGGGTGATGAAGTCGCGGCCTTCGGCAAAGGCCTGAGCGATCGGGGAGCAGCCCTCGGCCTGGGCGCCGCTGAAGCGCACCGGCTTCTCCTCAACAAGGCCCACCTTGATGAATTCATCGAAGCCCTTGCGGATCTTGGTGAACAGTGAGCCGGAGGCCAGAGGCGCCACGATGTGATCGGGAAGGCGCCAGCCGAGCTGTTCGATCACCTCGTAGCCGAGGGTTTTCGAACCCTCCGAGTAGTAGGGGCGGAGGTTGATGTTCACGAAGCCCCAGCCGTAGGTGTTGGCCACTTCGGAGCAGAGACGGTTCACCTGGTCGTAGTTGCCCTTCACCGCCATCAGGGTGGGGTTGTAGATCAGGGTGCCGAGCACCTTGCCCAGTTCCAGATCGCTCGGGATGAACACACAGCATTCCAGGCCGGCATGGGCGGCGATGGCGGCGGTGGAGTTGGCCAGGTTGCCGGTGGAGGCGCAGCTCACGGTGGTGAAACCAAGTTCGCGGGCGCGGGTGAGGGCCACGGACACCACCCGGTCCTTGAAAGAGAGCGTCGGCATGTTGACGCCATCGTTCTTGATGTGGAGCTCCTTGAGGCCGAGCCGGCGGGCCAGGCGGTTGGCCCGCAGCAGGGGGGTGAAGCCGGTGCCCACATCAATCGGGTCACCCGCGATGGGGAGGAATTCGCGATAACGCCAGATCGAGGCGGGACCGGCCTCGATCGTGGCGCGGCTCACACGGTTGCGGATGGCCTCGTAGTCGTAGACGACCTCCAGGGGGCCGAAACAGACGTCCTCACAGACGTGGCGAGCACCGGCCTCATAGGGATGGCCGCATTCCTTGCAGCGGAGGCCGATGAAGGTGGAGCGGGAGAGGGTGGCCGTCACGGTGGAGATCGCGCAGCAGTGAAGCGACGCTAGCAGCGCCCTCCGGGAAGCCTGAAAATACCCGATTATCGATATCGGGATTAGGGGCGTTGGTGTCGGCGGGGCTTGACCCTTCGACCCTGCTTCCTAGCCTCGAGCGGTGAGAGCAACCGCTTCCCCTCCGATCGGCCGGCTGCTGCTGCAGCGTCTTCTGCCCCTGGGAAGCCTGGTGGCGGGCCTGCTGGTGCTGGTTCCGCGCCTGGGGATCGAATGGCAGTGGTTCGCCCAGTTCGATGCCGAAGTCGTGCTGCTGCGGCGCTGGCTCCTGCAGCTGCTCGCCTTCGCCCTGGTGCTCGGCCTGGGGATCCCGCTTCAACTGCAGCAGCTGCAGCGCAGCTGGCGCCTGCGTCAGGCCCCGGGCCCCAAGACCCTGCCGGCCTCACCCCTGCTCCGCATCGGTCCTCCGCTGCTGGTGCTGTTGGTGGCCGCGCTGCTGCTGCTGCTGGCCGGCGGCCTCACCTATCTCCTGGTCCAGGCCCGCGATCTGATCGCCGAGCCCTTCAGTGGCCGGGTGATCACCGGCATCCCGGTGTTGGCCGACTTTCCTCCCTGGCTTTTTCTGGGCCTGGCGGCCGGCCTGCTGCTGCCTTTGCTGCTCTGGCCCCGCACCACCTTGCAGATCACCCTCGGGGCGGCGCTGATCGCCTCGGCCACCGCCCTGGCCCGGGGCTGGAGCCTCTGGCTGCCGGCCCTGCTGGCCGCGCCCTTCGGCCAGCGTGATCCGGTGGTGGGCCTTGATCTTGCCTTCACGGTGCTGCAGCTGCCGGCGCTTCATCTTCTGGTGAGCGTGGTGATTGCCCAGGTGGCGGTGGGTCTGGCGGGCTGCCTCTGGCTCACGCTCAGCGAGGGCACCACCCTCAGCGATCTGCGCTTCCCCGGCCTGAGCCGGGCTCAGCAGCGGGTGCTCCAACCACAGCTGGCGGTGCTGGCGGCGATGGCGGCCTTGAGCAACGCCTTGGCTCCCTTCGATCTGATGGTGCGCGGCAGCGGCGTGGCGGCTGGAGCCGGCTTCGTGGATCTCCATGTGCGCCTGCCCCTGCGGCTGCTGCTGGCGGTGCTGCTGCTGCTCACCTCTCTCGGACTGCTGGTGCCGCTGCCGCGCAGCTGGCTGCGGCGGGGCGCCCTGATTCCCCTGGCCTCCACCGCGTTGTTGGTGCCGATCGCCGAATGGATCGTGGCGCCGTTGGTGCAACGCCTCGTGGTGCAGCCCCGCGAGCTGGCGATCGAAACGCCCTATCTGGAGCGCTCGATCCGCTCCACCCGCCGGGCTTTTGGCCTCGAGGCGGTGCGGCAGCTTCCCCTGGAACCCCGCCAGGAGCTCACCGCCGAGGACCTCAAGCAGGCCCCCGGCACTCTGGCCAACATCCGTCTGTGGGACAGCCGGCCGCTGCTGGCCACGAACCGGCAGCTGCAGCAGCTGCGTCTCTACTACCGCTTTTTCTCCGCGGCGGTCGATCGCTACCCGCTGGCCAGCGATGCGGCGCGGCTTGGATCCCAGCAGGTGTTGATCGCTGCCCGGGAACTGGATACCGGCAGCCTGGCGAAGGATTCGCGCACCTGGCTGAATCGCCACATGGTGTTCACGCACGGCTATGGCTTCACGGTGTCGCCAGTGAACGCCTTCGGTCCGGAGGGGTTGCCGCTCTTCTTCGTGAAGGACCTGGGCCGCAGCGGCCGGGTGCAGGGCATTCCTGCCCTGGGCATCAGCGATGCAAGCGTGCGCGAGGCCCTGCCGGTGGGTCGGCCCCGCCTTTACTTCGGATCGGGGCCTTCGCCCTACATCATTGCGCCCTCCCAGGTGCGGGAGTTCGACTTTCCCGAAGGGGAGCAGAACATCTATTCCCACTACAGCGGCAGCGGCGGCCTGCCGATCCACAGCCCGTTGCAGCGGTTGATGGCGGCTGCCTACCTGCCTGAGCCGAGGCTGCTGTTCTCTGGTTGCCGACCCCCGCCTCGCGGCTGCAACTGCGGCGGCGGGTGGACCAACGGTAGCGGGCACTGGCGCCCTTTCTGCGATTCGAGAGTCAGCCGTATCTGGTCACGGCGCGCGTGGCCAACACCCCCGGCTACGAAGCGGATCAGCATCAGTACTGGCTGCTCGATGGCTTCACCACCAGCGACAGTTACCCTTACTCCGAGGCCAATCCGGGCGGCATCCGCTATTTCCGCAACCCCGTCAAGGCGGTGGTGGATGCGTACAACGGCAAGGTCTGGCTCTATGTGAGCGATCCCTCCGATCCGGTGCTTGCCACCTGGCGGCGTGCCTTCCCGGAACTGTTCCGACCCCTGGCGTCGATGCCGGCGGCACTCCAGGCCCACATTCAGGTGCCGCGCAGCCAGTTCGCGGTTCAGGCCGAGCGGATGTTGCGCTACCACGTCACGGATGTGCGCACCTTCTACAACGGCGATGATGTTTGGTCGATTCCGCTCGAGATCTACGGCTCCACAAACACGCCAGTGGAGCCGTACCACATCACCGTGCAGCTGCCGGGCCAGGACAAGCCGGAATTCGTTCTCTTGCTTCCCTTCTCACCCCTGAAGCGGCCCAACCTGGTGGCCTGGTTGGCGGCCCGCAATGATCCGCCCCACTACGGCGAGCAGTTGTTGGCCCGCTTCCCGCAGCAGCGCCTGCTGCTTGGCCCCCAGCAGGTGTCGGCCCTGATTGAGCAGGACCCTGCGATCAGCTACCAGTTCGGCCTCTGGAACCGGGCTGGCTCCAAGGTGATCCACGGCAATCTGCTGGTGGTGCCGGTGGGTCGGGGCTTGCTCTACGTCGAACCGATCTACCTGCAGTCGAGCAACAACGACCTGCCCACCCTGGTGCGGGTGGTGGTGACCGACGGCCGCACGATCGTGATGGAGCGCAATCTGCAGCAGGCCCTCAAGGAACTGGTCAGCCGCAAGGGCGGGGCCGCCGCGGTGTCACCGCCCTTGCCGCCGCCAACGGCCTCCCAGCCCTGAGCGCGCAACGGACTTCTGCGACACGCCGACTCCACCACTCCCGCTGCCACGGGCGGTGTTTCCAGCCGGGCAGATGCGCCGGAGGCCCGCCGCTGCATGAAAAAGGGGCCCCATTGGGGCCCCAGCTGTGGCTTGTGTTGGCTGGATTCTTGGGAACCCGCAGGTTCAGACCGCCACAGCGCTCTTGGCATCAAGGGCACCCTTGGCATAGAGAGCGGCGTAGTAGTTGATGTCGCGCTGCTTGATCTTGCTGGCATTACCGGCACACCAGAACTGCTGGTAGCGGTCCAGGCACACCTGCTTCATGTACTGGCGGGCAGGCTTGTTGAAGTGGCGGGGATCGAAGTTGGAAGGATCCTTGGCGGCCGCTTCACGCACAGCGGCGGTGAAGGCGAGGCGGTTGTCGGTGTCGATGTTCACCTTGCGCACGCCGTTGCGGATGCCTTCCTGGATCTCCTCCACGGGCACGCCGTAGGTCTCGGGGATGGCACCGCCGTACTTGTTGATCATGTCCAGCCATTCCTGGGGCACCGAGGAGGAGCCGTGCATCACCAGGTGGGTGTTGGGGATGGCCTTATGGATCTCGGCGATGCGGCTGATGGCCAGCACTTCGCCCGTGGGCTTGCGGGTGAACTTGTAGGCGCCATGGCTGGTGCCGATGGCGATCGCCAGGGCGTCCACGTTGGTTTTGGCCACGAAGTCGGCGGCTTCGGCGGGATCCGTGAGCAGCTGGGAGTGGTCGAGGGTGCCTTCGAAGCCGTGGCCGTCCTCGGCCTCACCCTGGCCGGTCTCCAGGGAACCCAGGCAGCCCAGTTCACCTTCCACGCTCACGCCAATGGCATGGGCCACATCCACCACCTCTTTGGTGACGCGCACGTTGTACTCGTAGGAGGCCGGGGTCTTGGCATCGGCCTCCAGGGAGCCGTCCATCATCACGGAGGTGAAGCCGTTGGCGGCGGCGCCGAAGCAGGTGGCTGGGCTGTTGCCGTGGTCCTGGTGCATCACCACCGGGATGTCGGGATAGGTTTCCACGGCGGCCAGGATCAGGTGGCGCAGGAAGTTCTCGCCGGCGTACTGGCGGGCGCCGCGGGAGGCCTGCAGGATCACGGGGCTGTCGGTCTCGTGGGCCGCCTCCATGATCGACTGGACCTGCTCCAGGTTGTTCACATTGAAGGCGGGGATGCCGTAGCCGTTTTCGGCGGCGTGGTCGAGCAGCAGCCGAAGCGGAACGAGCGCCATGGGAAACCTCGAGAATGGGGGAAAGCGACGACTGGCGGGAGCCCCCGCCGTGCCTGGCGGCGAGTCTAGGGGATGCCCCGCGGCGTTCTTTCGCTTCCAGAGGCTCTGATCCAGAGCTGCCGCCGGGCCGCATCACAGAGCTCCTGGCTGGCCAGTGCCTCGGCCAGGCCCGGCACCATCGGCCTTCCCTCGCGGGCGGTGCTCGCCCACCAGCCGATCAGCCGGAGCACCGGCGCGATCCGGCCGTCTTCCCAGGTGCGCGGGAAGGCCAGGCTGGGGTCAGCGGGCAGCGGCCGCAGGGGTTCGCCCGGGCGGGCGATGGCCAGCTGAAAGCCGTGCACGTAATCGGCCTGGTTGGGGGACCCGAGCACCAGGGTGGCCTCACGGCCGTAGAGCTCCAGCCAGCAGCCCCGACCGGCCCGGGTCACCGAGGCCAGGCTCACCTGGGCCGGAACCCTGCGGCCCCTGGAGTCGCTGAGATCAAGCTGGATCAAGGCGATGTCCTCGGCATCCACCGCGGCCATGGCGCTCTGCGCGCCTTCGGCTCCCGGCAAGGGACGCTCGCGGATCGCCGTGCTCAGCCGCGCCGCCTGGAGTTCGGCAGGCCCCACCAGCCAGTGGAGGATGTCGAAGGCATGGGTGCCCAGCGCGCCGAGCACCCCGCCTCCTGCCCCCGCCTGGGAGTACCAGCTCCAGGGACGACGGGCGTCGGCGCGGCTGGCCATCAGCCAGTCGAGCTTCACCAGCCAGGGTTCGCCCAGAACTCCCTGCTCCAGCAGGGCGGCGAGCTGCTGGAAGAGCGGAACGGCCCGGTATTCGAAATCCACGGCCACGCAGAGTTTCTGGCGGATCGCGAGCCGCTGCAGCTCCTCGATCGCAGCGGCCTCGAGGGCCACGGGTTTCTCCAGCAGCAGGTGCTTGCCCGCCTCGAGGGCCTGGCGGGCCAGATCAAAGCGGGGCGCCGGTGGCGTGGCGATCACCACGGCCTCGACCTGTGGGTTGGCCAGAACGGCACCGAAATCGGTGCTGCCGGGCAGATCCGCAGCCCGGCAGGCCTGCTCCAGGCGCTCGGCGCGGGGATGCCACAGGGCCACCGGCTCGGTGAGCGGGCACGCCCTTAGGGCCGGAAGATGCACCGACTCGCCAAAGCCGAGGCCTGCGATGGCAACGCCGAGGGGCCGGTGGGTGGGGGCAGCCATGGGGGATCAGCCTGGTGGAAAGGAGGAAACCGGCGCAGCTCAGCCCACCGGGTCACTGGCGGCGCCCGGCTGGGCGGCGGCGCAGGCCTGGCGCAGCGTGACGGTGGCGAGGGGGTCGCCATCGATGGGTTGCCAGGGGGCGTTGAAGCGGGGCAGTCCGTTCACAGAAATATCCCTGTAAAGCGCCAGATCGCAGTCGAGCTCCATCACCACAAGGGTTCCGAGGGGTTGCCGTGGGCTCCGGGGTGGCTGCCTCGCAGGTTCGGTTGCGGGCGATCCGGCTGCCGCCGTGGGCATGGTTTCGGTGCCGCCATCGGCTGGTTCCAGAGGCTGGAAGCGACTCAGCACCGACAGGGTTCCGCGGCGATTGCGCCGCAGGCTGCCGGCATCCCACCATTGGCGCCCCGTGGCGGAGGCCGGCACCTCCCGCCACTCCACCGGCCCTGCCCAGGCGGCCCCCAGGCCTGGCCAACGGGCGGCCGGCGCGGCTGGTAGGGCCAGGCCCAGCAGAAGCAGGGCCAGGGGAACCAGGGCGCTGAGCCAGGACCAGGGCCGCTGGCGAGTGGCCTCGCCAGCGGAGCGGTCTGCGGGCCCGAGCGCGCGTTGGTTCATGGGGTCACCGGCAGTCCGCGACGGATCGGAGCATGGAGTCTCAGCAGCGTGGCCAGGGTGGCGCGCAGTTCGGTGCGGGGCACGATCGTGTCCACGAAGCCGTGGTCCTGCAGGTACTCCGCGGTCTGGAAGTTCTCCGGCAGCTTTTCGCGGAGCGTCTGCTCGATCACCCGGCGGCCTGCGAAGCCGATCAGGGCCTTCGGTTCGGCAAGGATCAGGTCGCCGAGCATGGCGAAACTGGCGGTCACCCCTCCAGTGGTGGGGTGGGTGAGCAGGGGGATGTAGAGCAGCTCCGCCTGGCGGTGCCTCTCGAGGGCGCCGGAGATCTTGGCCATCTGCATCAGGCTGAGCATCCCCTCCTGCATGCGGGCGCCACCGGAGGCGCACACGATCAGCACGGGGTGGCGGCGGGCCGTGGCCTCCTCGATCAGGCGGGTGAGCTTTTCCCCCACCACCGACCCCATCGATCCCCCCATGAAGCGGAAGTCCATCACCCCGAGGGCCAGGGGCATCCCTTCCAGGCGGCAGAGCCCGGTGACCACCGCATCCCGCAGGCCCGTGCTCTGCTGGCTGTCCCGCAGGCGGTCGGCATAGGAGCGGCGGTCCTTGAAGGCGAGCGGATCGGTGGGGGAGAGGTCGGCATCCAGGGGCTCAAAACTGCCTTCATCGGCGATCAGCCGGATGCGTTCCTCGCTGTCGATGCGGTGGTGATGGCCGCAGCCCTTGCAGACATGGGCATGGGCCACCAGATCCTTCCGATATACCACCAGGTCGCATTCGGGGCATTTGCTCCAGAGGCCATCCCCCTCATCGGGTTCGGGACCCTGGTTGGATCGCACCACCGGGGCGTTCTTGCGGCGATCGGCGAACCAGTCGAACAGGGACATGGGCGGCAAGTGGCTCGGTGCGGTTCTGGCGGTGGCCTGGTGGACACCTATTTAACGCTGCCGGTTTAACGCGACCGCTTTACCGGTGCCGGCTCACGCCGCTCAGGGGCAATCCACCCTGCCTAGAGAGGGGAGGCCGGCGCAAGCCCTGGGAGCAACAGCCGCAGCCAGGGCTGGGTTCCCATCAGCCAGACCAGCAGGGTTCCTGCGGCGAGGAAAGGGCCGAAGGGAAAGGGCTGGTTGGGAGCGAGGCGGCCGAGGATCCGGGCCGTTCCCCCGACCAGGGCACCCCCGAGCACCGCCAGGGCCACCGCCACACCGAGTCCGCTGGGTCCGAGCCAGGCGCCCATCAGAGCCGCGAGCTTGGCGTCTCCCAGGCCCAGGGCCGGCCGGCCGAACGCCCGTTCGGCCAGGGCGCTCACTGCCTCGAAGCCCAGCAGCCCCAGGGCCGCGGCCAGCAGATGCTGAAGCAGAAGTTGGCGGCCGCTGGCCGGATCTTGGAGAAAGCCCAGCAGGGCGGTGACGGCCAGGCCGAGCACCACCCCCCAGCGGAGCATCGGTTCGGGAAGCCAGAGGCGGTCGAGGTCGATCAGCACCATCGGGAGCAGCCAGCTGGCCAGCAGCCAGCCGGCCATCAGCAGGAGCAGCGGCGGAGCCCCGGCCCCCATCAGATCCGGCCTGGCCAGGAGCATGGCCACCCAGAGTCCGGCGCAGAGGCTCTCCACCAGCGGGTAGCGCGCCGCGATCGGCTGGTGGCAGTGACGGCAGCGGCCCCGCAGGGCAAGCCAGGCCAGCACCGGAACGTTCT
>Ga0114968_10004072_pt1 | contig 10905 bp, 8 predicted proteins | sample M_130807_EF_Meta_FD_87020 | JGI IMG/M metagenome (GOLD analysis project Ga0114968, IMG submission 87020) | Freshwater microbial communities from Lake Montjoie, Canada to study carbon cycling - M_130807_EF_MetaG | ecosystem: Environmental > Aquatic > Freshwater > Lake | place: Lake Montjoie... | reverse complement strand
TGGGCTGGAAGACGCCAAACACCACCATCGCCATTACCACCAGCACGGCCAAGCCTTGCCCGATCACAGCCGCGGCCCGCGTCGCCTTGCCATAGTCGCCAATGATCATCGCCAGCAACGCCCGCAGCACACGACCGCCATCCATGGGGAACGCAGGCACCATGTTGAAGATGACCATCAGCACATTCCACTGCATCAGCGTCGCCCAGAACTCGGTCACCTTCGACATCTGCATGTTCGGATCGAAGCTGAACGGCAAACCCAGCCCCACCGCGATCAGCACGGCGATGACGACATTCACCAGCGGCCCGCACAGAGCCACCACCAGCTCCTCCGAAGGCTTGCGCGGCATCCGTTCCAAGCGCGCAATCCCCCCGATGGGCAGCAGCGTGATGTCCGGCGTGAGAATACCGTAGCGCCGTGCGGCGAAGACGTGACCGAACTCATGCAGCAGCACGCAGAAGAACATGGTGCACACCAGCACAATGGACTCCAACGCATCGCGCCAGCCACCGCCCAGGCTCGTCGCCTGCCAGGCCACGAAGGCCAGCAGCAGGGCAAAGGTGGCATGGATGCGCACTTCGGTGCCTTTGATCGTCGCGAGGTGATAAGACCATTTCATGGGTGAACAGTGGATGCATCAAGAGCAACGCACCACAGCGAATGCGGGATGATTCCCATGCGCGCTGTCTTTTCGAGCCTGCACTTGCCGCACCCCACGGCATCGCTTCTGTGCCCTCGTCCCCCGCCCTTCGACCCACCTTCCCCATGCCCGAAGAAAACGTCCTCTCCGTCTCGCAGCTTACGCGGCAGATTCGCGCGTTGCTGGAGGGCGAGATCGGGCAGGTTTGGGTGGAGGGCGAGATCAGCAATCACCGGCTGCAATCTTCGGGCCATCAATACTTCACCCTCAAGGATGCGGGCGCGCAGTTGTCCTGTGTCATGTTTCGCGGCGCGGCCATTCGCAGCAGTGTCAAGCTGATGGATGGGGCGCAGGTGCAGGTCTTTGGCGAACTCAGTGTCTATGAACCGCGCGGCCAGTATCAGATGGTCGTCAAGATGGTGCAGGGCAAAGGCCAGGGCGTGCTGCAAGCGAAGTTCGAAGCGCTGAAGCGCAAGCTCTACGACGAGGGCTTGTTCGATGAGGAGCACAAGCAACCCATCCCGAAGTTCCCCCGTGTCATCGCGCTCGTCACCTCGCCCACCGGCGCAGCGATTCGCGACATGCTGAACATCCTGACGCGGCGCGCGCCCTGGGTGCGGGTGCTGGTCTTTCCCGTGCGGGTGCAAGGCAACGGTGCCGAAGTGGAGATCGCCCGTGCCATCGACGCGCTGAATCGCGCGGAAGACCTCGGCTTGCCGAAGCCTGACACGATCATCGTGGGCCGTGGTGGCGGCAGCTTGGAAGACCTGTGGAACTTCAATGAGGAAGTCGTCGCCCGCGCTATCTTCGCGTCCGAGATTCCCATCGTCTCCGCCGTCGGACACGAGATCGATTTCACGATTGCGGACTTCACCGCCGACCTGCGTGCGCCCACGCCCAGCGCAGCCGCAGAACTCGTGGCACCGGATGGAGCCGAGCTGCGGAGGCACTTCGAGGCCACGCAGCGAACGATGACTTTGCACGTGACCAACGTGCTGGAGCATCACGCGCAAGTGATCGAACTCACGGCCAAAGGTGCCTTGCTGCGCGAGCCACCGCGCTTGCTGCTGGAAGCTGAGCAGTCACTAGACGACGCTCAGGATCGCTGGAGCACGAGTGCAACCGAAGCCCTGCGCTCGCTCTCCGACAAGCTGGTCGATATGCAGCAGGTGCTCGCGCGCTATCACCCGGTGAAGGTCGTTGCCGATGCCGGGCATCGGGTGGACATGACCGGCCATCGCTTGAAACAAGCCGCGTCGCTCGGCTTGCGCAGCTTCACTGAACGCGCCGAAGGCCGGAGCCAAATGCTGAAGCTGCTCGGCCCCGAAGGCATTCTCGCCCGTGGCTTCTCCTACACGACGGATGCCAACGGTCGCGTGCTCATGAACGCCGAAGACGTGAAACCCGGCGAAGCGATCACGACGCGACTGGCGAAGGGTTCGGTGCGCAGCGTGGTGAAGGTTTAAATTTTGCTGGTTCCTGGCAGGTTGTTTGACTACACTGTATACATGACGCCACCGGAAACACCTCAGTCGCTTCTTTTGAAGCTTGAGAAACAACCAAAGGCTATATTGATTGGCTTTGCAGGAGGGCGCAACAAACTCAAAGCTTTACTAAACAAAGAAAATGCTTGGGTTGAATCAAAGGGAGTCGCTGTTTGTGATGACACACATAGGAAAGAAAAATTTTCTATTGGTGATGGGAAGGAGATTTTTGGGCTTTCAATAATTTGGGCATTTGAGCCACAGCTTCAGTCACCGGAAAGCATGTTCGTTGCTTCCGGGTCGAATAGAATAAAAGTCGCACCAAAGAAGAAAACTTCGGGTAAAAAACTTTACCCAAGCCCAGATCATCCGGAGATACGACATCTAAAAAAACAAGAGCGAGCCACTCGTCACGATTGGCGATTATTGCCTGGGCATTTTGGTGCTAACCAGTGACGACCACTCAATATCTGAGTCACACGCCGGTGATGCGCCCATGCTCATCCACATCCACGCGCTCAGCGGCGGGGACTTTGGGTAGGGCGGGCATGCGCATCATCGTGCCGGTGAGGGCGACGAGGAAGCCGGCACCGTTGGCGACTTCGAAGTCACGCACGGTGATGTTAAATCCGGACGGACGGCCTTGCTTGGTCTGATCGTCGGAGAGGGAATTTTGCGTCTTGGCCATGCACAGCGGCAGCTTGTCGAAGCCCGCGGCGGCGAAGCTGGCGAGGCGCTCTTCGGCGGTGCTGGTGAGCGTGACGGCATCGGCTCCGTAGATTTTCGTGGCGACGGCGTGCAGCTTTTCCGGCACGGGCTGCTCGTTTTGATACAGCATGGGCAGCGGCTTCGAATCTTGTGCCGCAGCTTGCACGACAAGCTCGGCAAGTTGCGTGGCACCGGCACCGCCGTCACCGAAGACATTGGCGGTGGCGGACTTCACACCACGCGCGGCGCAGAAGGCATGAATGGCAGCGAGCTCTTCCGCGCTGTCGTTGGTGAACTGGTTGATGGCCACGAGCACAGGGCGATCAAACTGCGCAGCGGCATCCAGGTGCGCCGCGAGATTGGCGAGGCCGCGTTCCACGGCAGGGACATCCGTTTGCGTGAGTGCATCCAGCGCGACACCGCCGTGCATCTTCAGCGCGCGCGCAGTAGCGACGATGACAATGGCGGCGGGTGCGAGGCCGCTTTGGCGGCACTTGATGTGCATGAATTTTTCGCCGCCGAGGTCGAAGGCAAAGCCTGCCTCTGTCACCGCGTAATCGGCATGAGCCAAGGCCATGCGCGTGGCGAGCACGCTGTTGCAGCCGTGCGCGATGTTCGCAAACGGACCGCCATGCACAAAGGTGGGCACACCTTCCAATGACTGCACGAGATTGGGCATCAAGGCATCGCGCAACAAGGCGACGAGCGCGCCGGTGACTTTGAATTCATCGGCAAAGACCGCGTCGCCATGCGCGTCGAAGCCGACGACCATGCGCTTCAAGCGTGCGCGCAGATCGCTGAAGGATTCCGACAGGCAAAGCACCGCCATGACCTCAGACGCAGCGGTGATGTCGAAGCCGGTCATGCGCTCGGTGCCATCTTTGCTGCGCCCGATACGGATGGTGCGCAGCGCGCGGTCGTTGACATCGAGCACTCGCTTCCACAGCACGCGGCTGCTATCGAGTCGCGTGGTCTTTTGATACAGCGCATTGTCCACCACGCTGGAGAGCAGGTTATGCGCGGCAGTGATGGCGTGGAAGTCACCGGTGAAGTGCAGGTTGATCGACTCGCCCGGCGTGATGCGGCTGAGGCCACCGCCCGTAGCTCCACCTTTGCGACCGAAAACCGGACCCATGGAAGGTTGTCGCAGTGCCAGGGCGACGCTTTGGCCGATCTTCTTCAGGCCCTGCGACAGGCCGATGGACACCGTGGTCTTGCCCTCGCCTGCGGGCGTTGGCGTGATGGCGGAGACGAGGATGAGCTTGCCGCGCTGAGGTTTGTTCTTCAAGGCCTCCAGGCTGATTTTGCACTTGTCGGTGCCAAAGGGTAGCTGGTGTTCGGAGGCAATGCCGAGGGAGGCGGCGAGGTCTGCAATCGAAGTCTGGGAGGCCATGCGCGTGCAGCATGGCGAGGACGCTGGCGGTTTGCAATCGCTGGCATCACTCGACATCATGCGGCATGAACAGCATGACAGGATTTGGACGGGGCGACGCGGCGGGCGAGGGAGTGACGTGGATGGTCGAGGTGAGCAGCGTGAACCGCAAACAGCTAGAAGTCGTGGTCGGCCTGTCGCGTGAATTGGGCGATCTGGAAATGAGCATTCGCAACACCGTGTCAGCGGCCTGTTCACGCGGACGTGTGCAGGTCCAGGTGCGCGGAGACTCCGCTGGCACCCTGGGGTCTGCTTTGAAGCTGGATGAAGTGCTAGCGCAGCAGTATGCCGCGTCGCTGGAGCGCTTGAGCGCCATGCTGAAGCTGCCGAACCAGTTCACGCTGAGCGAGGCGGCGCGCTGGCCCGGTGTGCTGGAGTTGGAACGCAGTGTGCCAGACGCGGAGAAGGCCTGGCCGCTCATTGAGCAAGCATTGGCTTCGGCGATGAAGGGCTTCCTGGCGATGCGCAGCACCGAGGGGCTGAATTTGAAGCAGGACATTGAGGCACGTCTGGCCACGCTGGCGGACTTGCTGAAGCAAATCGAATCACGGGCGGGCGACGTGCCGCAGCTGTATCGCAAGGCGCTGCTGCAGCGGCTTCACGATGCCGGGCTGCCCGTGAATCTGGACGACGAACGCTTGATCAAGGAGATCGCACTGTTCGCTGAGCGCTGTGACATCAGCGAAGAAATCACTCGGGCACGCAGTCACTTCGGGCAGTTCACAAAGTATCTGGCCAGCAGCGAAGCCGTGGGCCGCAGCCTGGATTTTCTAACCCAGGAACTCGGGCGTGAATTCAACACGATGGGCAGCAAGGCTAACAACGCTGAGCTCGCGCATCTCGTCGTCGCGGCCAAGAGCGAGATCGAGAAGATGCGCGAGCAAATTCAGAACGTGGAGTGAAAGTGACTTCAACTTTAGTCGAAACCTCACATTCCCTGATTCGGCTAAAGCCGATGCCACTCTTTAGCGCGTGCCACTGATCCGGCTGGTCAAGCGCCACCAGAAGTGCTCACCGCTGAGCTTCAGGCATTGCAGGCCGTAGATGAGCGCTTTCTTGAAAGGAATGGAGCTGGCGTCTTCCTCGTAGCTGGTCGGGCAGGTCACCTCACAGGTGCGGCACTGGTAGCGCAGCGCGGCGACGAACATCTGATTGTCGAAGATGAAGTCGTTGCGGAAGGTGTGGAAGGGCACGCGCTCCAGCAGCGCCCGCGAATACGCGCGGTAGCCGGTGTGATACTCGGTGTGGTAGGTGCCCAAGGCGAAGTCCATGATGTTCGTCAGGCCCCAGTTCGCCAGGTAGCGCCAGATCGGCATGCCACCGCTGAGCGCACCACGGCCGGAGGTGCGCGAGGCGAGGCACAAATCGTAGAAGCCGGTGGCCAACATGGCCGACATAGCCGGGATCAGCTTCGGCGTGTATTGATAGTCCGGGTGCAGCAGAATGATCACGTCCGCGCCCGAGTCGAGGCCCAGCTGGAGGCAGCGCTTCACATTGCCGCCGTAATTCAGGTTTTTCTCGTTGCGATAGGTGCTGATGCCCAGGCTCTCCGAAATCTCGACGGTGCGATCCTTGGAACAGTCATCGACCAAAATCACCTCATCCACGATGTCGCGTGGAATCTCGGCATAGGTCTTCTCGACGGTTTTTTCCGCCCAGTAGGCGGGCATAGTGACGGCGACTTTTTTTCCCTGAATCATCAGGGTGGACCAATCACAAGTGCTCCGTCTGTGCAAGCGGAAGCATCTGCATCTCGGCAAGGCGTTGCTCATGCAAGGCCATGCCGATGTGCGTGGCGGCGCAGTCAGGGAGATCAACGTCGGACCAAGTCAGTGTTTGACCGCGACTGACCTTGCGAGTGATGCGTGCATTCGTGAGCAGGCCGACCGGCACGGCGAAAGGATCCTCGCTGAAGCGCAAGGCCTCGCCGCGCACATCGAATCCACCAATGGCGGTGCCGATGATGGTGCCGGGCTTGAGGTCGCGCTTGGCGACGGAAGCCACGTTGATGCGCGGCTTGACGGAGTTATTAAGCAGCACCTTGCCGCCGGTGGCCACGCGGCGCAGCGTTTTGAACATTTCCAAGTGGCAGAGGTGATACGGGCGCATCAGCGTGTAAAACGGACCCTCGCCCAGCTTCAGGTAACGCAGCACGTTCGGGTTTGCGGAATGATGCTCGCCAGTGACGAACACGCCTGCTGGCAGCGTGCGGTTCAGCACATAGTCACTGATGGCGGTGCCCATGGCCTTGGCCGTGCGGCCCATGTTGGCGGCGGAAACGTCGAGGGCCTCATCTTTCGGTCCGAGCAAGCCACGTTGGGCGATGTCGGCGTCCAGGCCATTGGCCACGAGCGCCTGCTCGATTTGCAGCTTGGTGCCGTCGGTGAAGCTGGTGACTTGGGCAAGGCTGATGCCATTGCGCTCCGACCAGTGATGCATCTCATCGGGCAGCGGGTAGTGGTTCAGGAAGCCCTTGATGTTGCCATAGACCAGCGGCTCGAAGCCCATGTCGATGGCTTCCTCGCGCAGCGCGGCGAGAGAGCCGGGCTGATCGCCTTCAGCCTCGGTGATGAAGCCCCGGCCAGCGAAATACGATCCAAGCGTCACTTGAAACTCGGCACCCATCGTGACCACCGGTTTGCCAGCGGCAAAAGCGGCGCTGATGACGCCTGCGGCGCGGCTGACATCGCCGGTGCATTCGATGACAATGTCGCACGACTCGGCCAGTTCCTGCTTGGATGTGGTCAGCATCTCGGTGTCTACGCCCGGCACCGAAAGACGGCGGGTGAGCACCTTGGAGAGGACAAAATCCTCGCGGAACTCGAGCAAACCGATGAGCCCACCACCGATGAAGCCCGTGCCAGCAAGGCCGAGCTTGATGGGGCGGCCAGCAGGAAAAGCAGGTTGAGTTGTCATCGGTGCTATAGAACCAAGAATATTTAACATGTGCAAGATAAAATAAGGTTTCCCCTTATTTTTATCCAAACTGATCATTATGCTAGAGCGTTTGGGATGCCAATTGTCCAGCAGTTTTGGACCTAGCGGGCCGCACCGGCACTTCAAGTCTTTGCAGTAGCAAGGATCTCCCTTCCTTCTCTCGCAGGAAGAAATGCAGGGGGAGGAAAGCCAATATCTCGTTTGCCGTGACGGACTGCCCGGCAGACACTGTTTACTCCAACCTTCCCGATCATCCCATGTCTCCCCAGCAGAAAGCCGATGCCCTTGGCCTGTCCTTCACGAAGCAAGCCCCTGGTTATTTGAACCTGTGCATCCGCAGCGGTCAGCAACTGATCACCAGCGGCCATGTCAGCGATTTGAAAGGCAAACTGGGAGCGGGCCTCACCACGGAAGAAGGCTATGCCGCCGCCAAGAACTGCGCGGAAAAGGTGCTGCGCAGTGTGTGGGACACGCACGGCACCCTAGACGGCCTGCGTGTCATCAAGGTGCTCGGCTGTGTGAACAGCGCACTCGACTACACGGAGCAACACTTGGTCATCAATGGCTGCTCAGACTTGCTGCATGAGATCTTCGGCAAAGAAAGCGACGGCTACCATGCCCGCAGCGCGCTTGGATTCGCTCAGCTGCCGACCGGCGCGGCGGTTGAAGTCGAGGCGATCTTTGAAATCAAGGCCTAACCTGCCCGTTACGCCATGATCTCGAAACTGCCGCGCTGGGTTTGGCTGGGCGGTTGGTTGCTGGCCTTTCTGGCTGGCATGATCAATGTGGTGGGCCTGCTAGGCTTTGAGCATCAGGCGGTCACGCACCTGACCGGCACCACCTCCATGCTGGCCACGGCAGTGGCCGAGGGCAGCGGGGCCGAAATGTGGCACTTCACCTGGGTGCTCGGATCATTCGTGCTCGGCTGCGTCATCAGCGGGGTCATCGTTCAAGATGGTGCCCTGCGCATGGACCGGCCCTATGGCTTCGCTTTGCTGCTGGAATCCGCGCTGCTGGGGATCTCGGTGCCGCTCATGGACCATCAGCTGGCCTGGGGGCACTACGCGGCCTCTTGCGCCTGCGGCTTGCAGAATGCCATGGTCACCACGCTCAGCGGGGCGGTCGTGCGCACCTGCCATCTGTCCGGCATGTTCACCGACCTCGGCATGTTTTTGGGCCATGCCATGCGTGGGCTGAAGCCTGACTGGCGGCGCCTGGCGCTCTGCGTGATGGTGATCAGCGGCTTTTTCACTGGCGGCGTGGCCGGGGCGCTGGGCTTTCAGCAGATAGGGCACCGCACCCTGTGGGTGCCTGCGGCGGTAACGGCCGTGATGGCGCTGGGTTTCAAGCTGTGGCAGTTCGCCCAGCGCCGGAGACGGGCCCGTTAGGCGGCTTTCTTGGCCTTGCCTTTGCCCTTCGCTGCCGGTGCGGGAGCCGCCGAGGGCTTGATCTCCACTTTCACGGGGGCGAGGTCGTTGAGTTCGTGAATCTGCGCTTCGATGGCTTCGGCCTTCTTGAGCAGCTCGGCTTCCTTGGGCTTCAGGTCGCTGGCGATCCAGGCCTCGAAGGGCTTCATGTCATTCGCCTGGCGGGCGCCACGCAGCTTGCCTTTGCGCTGGCTGTAGAGGCCGCGCAGCGGGTTGATCGCCTCGGCGTTGCGCTGCTTGTTCAGCTCGGCAATTTTGAGCGCTTGCTGATGCGTGGGGGAATCAGCGTCCTCTTCAATCTCGGCGTGAACGCTGAGCATCTTTTCATCGTAGGTGCCGACCGTTTGGCCATTCAGGATCAGGTCATAGCGACCGGCGTTGAAGCCGACAGCGATGTGCATTTCCGACGTGCCCGTGTGGCCAGCGCGGGTCAGCTTGTAGCCAAGCGCCGCATCCGCAGGCACGATCCAGGGCAGCGTCTTTTGCAGCACGGTGTAGCTGGCGTTTTTGCCTGCTTCACCGCTGAGGTCCTTCACCAGCGCGGGCGACAAAGGCTTCCACTCAGCGCCCACCTTGCGCACGCCGGTGCGCAGCACGCTGCCGAGTTCACCGGTCTGCTTCAGAATTTCGTAGGCCATCACCAACTGGCCATCCGGACCGGGATGTATCGCATCGGCGATCAGGGTAAAATTCGGGTCCTTCTTGCGCTCCTGCGTGGTGATCGTGTTCAGCGGGCCATACAGATCGACGAAGCCATAGCCGCGCTTGCGGGCGGTTTCTTGCACCCACTTGCCGTAATAGGCGAGCACGGCGTTGTAGTTGTCGGGCTGCTTGTTTTTGCCCTTGGCCGGGTCCTTGGCGACCATTTGCTCAAAGGCCTGATGATCGAACATGGTCGGGCTCATCAGGATGACGCGGCAGCCAATGGCATCCAGCCGGTCGCAGAGCTGGGTCATGCCATCGGCGTAGGTTTTGAAGATCGCGGCATCGAAATCGCGGTAGCTTGCATCGTTCATGCCGAGCAGCACGGTGGCGATGGTGGGCTTGAAGGCAGCGATGTCATCATCGAACCGGTCTAGCGCATCCTGCGCGCGATCGCCGCTGATGCCCGCGTTGCGGAAGGCAATCTTCTGGTCTGGGTAGCGGGTGAAGAAAAAGTCCTCCACATACTGCGTGTAGAGGCACTGGTGGGTGATCGAGTCACCGATGAAGATGAAGCGCTCGCCGTCTTTCAAGCCGAGTCCCTTGGGCGCAGGAGCGGGCTTCACGGTGGCTTTCGGAGCTTCGGCGTGAGCGCCGACGGCCAAGCCAAGGGCCGCGATGAGGAGAAGACGTGGGAGGAGCATAAATCGGATCATGTTGAACAGAGCGCCACCAAACGCCGTCCATGCGCCCGGCATTTCCCTTATTTGGCCGACTTGGCCCCGCACTGGCTCGCTAGACAAAATTGTGTGTCACAATCCCAAGTAAAAACCTCATTCAACGTCGAAGCTCTGTGCTTCACTGAAATCACCCTCCCCCATGAAAGCCCTCTTCTTCACTCTTCTGTTCTTCGGCGCGGCCTTTGCTGCCTATGACTACTTCGGCGCGCCCGTGGGCGAAAAGATCATCTTCACGGACCTGAACAAGGTCACCGTGACCGAAGAAACCGCCTACACCGCGCCAACGCCGACGTCCGACGAGCCACCACGCGAGATTCCTCCCATTCCCCAGGACATGCCCGCACCGGCCAAGCCTGCGGAAACCAAACCCGTCGCCGACGCACCGCCACCGCCTGCCTCCGACGAACCCAAGGCCGATGCCAGCGGCTTTACCCCGCCGAAGTATGACACGCTGGACACCCTGACCAAGGGCTGGACCTTCATCCCTGCGACCGCCTTCCCCCGCCCCGTCCACATCCACAAAATGGTGCCCTTCAAGATGAGCGTCGGCAGTTCCAACATGAATGCCGGGGCCGAAGTCACCGCCCTCGCTTTCTCAAATGGGATGCTCCAGCTCGCCCCCACCGCCGCATCCACGGCCCGTGCCGTGGTGCCTCTCGACGACACCGACTTGAAAGCCGTGCTCCAGTCCGGCTACGAGAACTGGAAAACCCTGCGCACCGCCGCGCTGAAACGCGCCCATGAGCGCCGCCTCGCCAATCAAAGCGCCGCTCCCGCCGCCACACCTGCGGCCGCGACCGATCCCGCCGTGCCGCCGGAACGCGCCTCTGATGGCAGCTACCCGCTCCTCGTGGCCCATCTCAACAGCGGCGAGGTCACCGAGGTCAAAGCC
>Ga0114968_10004071_pt1 | contig 10907 bp, 8 predicted proteins | sample M_130807_EF_Meta_FD_87020 | JGI IMG/M metagenome (GOLD analysis project Ga0114968, IMG submission 87020) | Freshwater microbial communities from Lake Montjoie, Canada to study carbon cycling - M_130807_EF_MetaG | ecosystem: Environmental > Aquatic > Freshwater > Lake | place: Lake Montjoie... | reverse complement strand
TAATTCTTTTGATACTATTAAAGAAGTGATTGAAAATTTCATCAAAAATTCTCGAAAAATGATTTTAGTTATTGAAAATTATGCCTTTAAATATAAAGGATTATATTATCTTCAAGATACTAAATATAAACCTTATGAGAAAAATAATTTAGAAGTTTTTTAGAAACTATCTCTGGAATAATTAGAAATTGCTGGGAATTCGTTCGCAACTTGATTAGTTGCTAAATCAGTCTTATTAAAAACACTGGTGAATTCGGCATTACGAGGGAAATAATTAAAAAAGTTATTTAAATTATCTTGTTGAACAGAATTTGAAATAGTATCAGTTGGTTTTGGATTTAAATCACCGCCTTTTTTAAATTTCTTCCAATCATTATGAAGAATTGGGATAAAAGCTTTTATTAATGCTTTCACAGAAACATCTTTTTTATTTTTAAAATCATTCTTAAAAACAAATGATTTATTATATTTAGCATTATATTTTTCAATAAATTCAGTAGGATTTATCTTTTTATTATCCATTTTCTATATAATAAGAATTTTTTTAATTTATGTCTAAAATTGGAAATCTTGGAAATGTTGAGAATGATTTTTTTGAAGATTTCGCTATGACTTCTATGAATAATGTCAATATTGGCCAATATTCCGCAAAAGGTATTAATGGTTCTCGTAATGTAATTATCGGTAAAAATGCTGGAAAAATTGCTTATGAAGTCAATAATTCAATTTTTATTGGAACTGATGCTGGTTCTACTATCTTAACCGGTTCTAAAAATATTAGTATTGGCGATGATAAATGTGGATTATATGAAGTAAATTCCACTATTAATATCGGGTATAATGAAATTCATAATAAAAAAAGTATTAATATTGGTCTTGATGTCATTAATAGTAATAATAGTATCTCTATTAATAATCAATTCACCAATAATTCCTTTCTCTTAAATGACGTCATTAATTTAGGTTTTAATAATTCCTTAAATTCAAATATTAATATAGGTAATTATAATTCAAATATTGGAATTGGAATTGTAATAGGAAATTCAAATACTTCCATAAATTCAAACGCAATTATTATAGGTAATAATATCGATAATTATAAATATTCGTTAAATATTGATAATTTCATTTGTAAATATTCGAATAATCAATCAAATCTTATTTATATTGGAATTGGGTTTTATAATGATATTCCTATTATCATTGGTTCTAAAAAAGACCAATTTTTCAATCTTAATAATTCCTTCTTTATTAATGGAGGTTTAACGACAAATATTATTAAAATTAATAATGATAATGATGGTAGTATCTATTTGAAATTAACTGATAATCATGATGGAAATATCTATTATTATCTCCCACCACTTCCAGAATTTTATGAAAACATTTATTTAACGACTGATAAAGATGGTAATTTAAATTGGATACAAATTAATGATTTTTTAATTTTAACAATCATTACACAAGGAAATACTATATGTAATGATTTAACGGGTTCTAATATTTATGGAAAAGGCAATTTCTTAACTCATATAAATTTAAATGATAAAAATACGGATGATTTGAAAGAAGGAATTAGAAATATATATTTATCCGTGAATATAATTACTACATATTTTTATCAATTATTAAATACTATTTCTACAAATGTTATAAAAGATACTGAAAATAATTTTTATTTTAGTGAAAAAAAGTCATTGAAATATTTCGCAAGCAATATCAATTTAATTACAACAGATAATATTAATAATGGTGAAAAGAGATTTTATAATTCAAATGATTATTATTCAACTACTCATTCCTTATTTAATAATTTAACTACTGATGATATTAAACAAGGAAATTCAAATCTTTTTTTTAGCGAAGATATATTAAATATTAGTATAGACAATGTTTTTAATATTATCAAAGAAGGCACTAGCAATTTCCTATATACTAATGACAGATTATTAAGAAATATTAATAATACACTTAATTTATATAATACTAATAAATTAAAAGAAGGTTCTAATAATAAATATTATAATGATTTTATTGCGTCTAATTTCATCTATAATTCATTCAGTAATTTCACAACAGATATAATTAAAGAAGGTTCATCTAATTTCTATTCAGGTGATGAAAGATTATTAAATTTATTTAATTCAAAAATAATAACCACAAATGATATAATAACTTCTAATAATCTCAATTATTTTAATAGTAATTCTAATATTATAATAAATACCGAATTAATTAAACAAGGTTCAAATAGATATTTAAATAATCAAAATGTTTATAATACTATTACTTTTAATACAAACACGGATTTTTATAAAACGGGCACTTCAAATAGATATGGAACGGAAAAATTATTAATTAGTGATTTAAGTAGGATTACGAGTAATGAATTAAATGCCGATTTTATTAATGACACGAATAATAAAAATAAATTTATTAAAAACAATTTTTATAATAATGATATTAGTATTAATGGATTTTTAAAAGCTACGAATGTTAATGATATTAATTTACAATATTTAAAAGAGACAGTGGAAACTATTGGAATTGGTGATACTACCGATGTTGTTCAAAATTATAATGTAAATACATTCAATATTAATTCCAAATTAAGCAATATGGAAATTAAATATTCGGGTGATAATAATGATAATAATATTCCTTTTATAGTTATTAATAATTTGGTTGGAATTCATAATATTAATCCTAAATATGAATTAGACGTTAATGGAGTTATTAATTGTTCAAATATGATATTTGATAATAGTAATTTATTAAATGTTATGAATACCTTAATTAAATATGATAATTTCTGTAATGTAGGAATAGGAACAAAAACACCAGCGGAAAAATTACAAGTTATTGGAAACATTCTCGCATCAGGAACAATTATTTCATCATATTCAGACATTCGTTTAAAAGATGTTGTAGAACCTTTAAAAAATCCCTTAAATGTCATTCAAAATTTAAACGGATTTAAATATAAACCGAATGATTTAGGGAAAAAATTAGGTCTCGAAGATAAAATAGAAATTGGATTAAATGCCCAAGAAGTTCTTAAAAATATTCCTGAAATAGTTTCTATCGCTCCTTTTGATACTATCAAAGAAGATGATGAAATTAAATCAAAATCAGGTGAAAACTATTTATCTTTAAGATATGAAAGAATTATTCCTTATTTGATTGAAGCAATTAAAGAGCTAAAAAAAGATAATGATGATTTGCGTAGAATAATTAATAGCAACATAATCCCATTATTAACCAAGGGATGACGGCGATAATTATTCCTAACCCAAACTCACCATTTTTCTCATTAATACATTCAATTCTAATCTTTTGATATTCCTCGAAATCATCCAAATGCTTACAATCAGTCGTCTTATTCACATTGAAACATTTGAACAAATCTATATTATTCATGATATCATATGACTTTCTATTACATCCATTTAATATAGACTTATTCACATTTCTCATCAATTTAAATCCTCTGATCGTTTGACACTCACTAACCATACACATAATCATCAGAAAGAAAATCACACGCATTCTATATTTAAATTTCTTGATAAATCAAAATCATTTTTTAAGGAAAATTGTATTAAATTTTAACAAATTTCCTTAAAAATGATTTTTAGTAATATATAAATTATTACGTCTTAAATGATTGTCAAATACTTTCTTGAAGCGGATGATGACACCTATCTCTACGGTGATAAAATGTTTGAATGCGAGTTTGATGGAACCAGCTACATTCAACCATTTGTTCGCAGGGAGGGGAAGAAGTTGATTAAGTTTTATCAGGACAAGCACTTCTTCGTGGTGTATGAGGATGGAGAAATCACGGAAATTATCAGGACTATGACTTGCTGGTCGGATGACGTTATCGCCTACAAAATCAAAAATCAGGTCGCCTATAAGTTTGATGAGGTTTATCATGGGCACCCACATGTCAAGGATGGCGAATGTAATATCGATTTCAGCGAGTTCATCAAGGAGAAGGGGTTGTGAGGAAATTCTCTCGTAATTTGAGAGACCCAAAAGAAGTTTTTTTGGGTTTTTAATTTAAGATGCTTTTTATTTTTTCCGGTCTTTTATCAGCCCTCGCATATAGTAGCGATAGTATATTCGGTAAAATTGCTTTATCTGGAATGCCTCTAAATATCTATTTCATTTTTGTTTCATTCATTTATACCATCATAGGAATAATATTATCTATTATTCATAAAAAAGAATTGATAAGATATATTCAAACACCTTCAAATATCTATTATATAAAATTTGCTATTATTGCCGTTATCGTTGGAACGATTATGGGAGATTATCTAATGTTTTATACGATAAATAAATCATCTAAATCTAATCTTCCTATCGCCATATCTCTTATACATCTCGCACCAATCTTTTCATTATTCCTTGTTTATTTCTATTTTAATAAAAAATTACATATTGGAGCTATATTTGGAATTTCCCTCGTATTTATAGGAACTCTTATAGCCATATATTTTTCTACTTAACAACTTCTACCGCATGTCTTTTTAACAATTCATATAAATTTGAATATTTTTCTTTATTTATAATCAATGCCTTAATAATAATTATCTTTTTATCTGTTTTTAAATTCCATTTAATCTTATAAGCAAGTTTTCTTTTATATTTCTCATTAAGACTATTAAGACGCAAATTATCTTTTCTATCAATATTTATAGAAATTTCATCAATTTTAAGATTTATAAATATATCTTCTTCTAATGTATCAAATTCAAATTTTATAAAATGTTCTTTTGATTGAAAATCTATTTTAATATTTTCTTCATCTTTCTCATATTTACATATGAGAAGATTAGTTTTAATTGAATATTTAGAACCATTATTATTATAAAGTTCTATATGACAATTCATTTAATTATAAATTTCTTTAAATAAAATCATTTTTTATTATAGATATGGTAGATTGTAAAAGTCCTACATGTGTATTTAATGAAAAAAGGAATAAATGTGTTAAACCAAATCCATATATTCAATGGTTATCAAAATGTAGAAAAACAATTGATAGTATTCAAAAATGTAAAACATTATATCAAAAATCAATTGAAAGACATAAGAAACACGCTTGTGATTATTATCTTGAAAATACTAAGGTTAAGAATTCTACATGTCCTAAAAATAGACGTCCAGTAAATAATAAATGTCCTACAAATTATCCCATTAAAAAAAATAATAAAAAAGGCGATGAATGTTGTTATAAAGAAATTAAAAAGGCTGAAAAAATTAAGGGAATTAAGGTAGCAAAATTCCCTGAAAATAAACCAGTTAAATTAATTGATGGTAAATTACCAAAGATAATTCATAAATATCAAAATAAACCAAGGGTAAATAAAATATCTAAATAATGATTAGATTGATTAGATGAAAAAAATATATTCTACAAAAGCAGAATCTAATTTATTATCTGTTGTAAATTTTAACAAAAGAATAGAAAATTATAAAAAAACTGAACATTATTTAAGAAAATTAAATAAATATAATTGTTTGGTTAGTGTTAAAAAAGCTAGTAATTTTTATGAATATCATATAGATAATGGAAAAATTATTTTAATTAATCGTATTGGTTCTAATAGTAAATATGGAATTATCTATTTAACTTCTAATAAATTTAATAAAAATTTCTTCGCAACTAAATTAACTAACATGGATAATGGTAATTATAAAGAACTTTTAATTGCTATACGTTTATCCAAAATAGCATTTAGACAATTATCACCACATTTCTTATTAGTTTATAAATCGTTCTTTTGTATTAATAATAAAACTGATAAGAATATTCCGGATTTAATTAAACATGAAAATTATTATATATCTATTAATGAACTTATTAATGGAAATTTTAAACAATTCTTAGATTATAAATTAGGTGATGAATATATTTTAAACGCATTTCAACAAATATTAATTGCTATTCTTTCATTCCATTATTTCACAAATGGAACATATCATCATGATTGTCATTATAAAAATTTCTTATTTATTAAAATTAAATCAGGAGGATATTTTTACTATAAATTATTTGGTAAAGATTATTATGTGAAAAATATGGGTTATTTATGGTTAATTTGGGATTTTGGTTTAGCATTAGATTATGAATATTATAAATTACAAAGAATTAAAGATTATTTTAGAATTATTGATTTTTTTGATATTGATATCGCAAAAAATATTCTCAAATATAAAGAAGAATATAATATATATTTTGGAAGTTCTGATAAAAAATTCTTTGATGAATGTGTTTTCAAAAATAAATTATTATTAACTAAATATGACCTTTCTTCTAAATCATTTAAAATAATTAATAAAAAACCTTATATTATTAACGATTTTTAATCTATTATTTTTATTTTTAGTTTTATTAAATAAATGAATTCGGGTAATTTAAATAAAATTACTAACATAGGCACAACCGGTTCATCTATTACCAATGATATTTTAACAAGGCAATATGATAGTATTCGCATTGGAACATATGCTGGTAAATATCTAAAATCTTCTAATAATGTCTTCATCGGTGATAAAGCAGGTCAAACCTCTTACGATGTTGATAATTCTATATTCGTCGGTTATAATGCCGGTGCTAATATTATTAATGGTGATAGAAATATTATTATCGGTTATAATCTTAATAATGACGCTTCTAATTCAATTACCATTGGAAATAATTTCACTGGTTCTTCCTCTACTACTATCGGCGACCTAAATCAAAATCAAGGTTCTTTAAATACCCTTATCGGTTATAATAGTTGTAATTTTGGTAATAATCTATTCACCATTGGCGAAAATCTTCTTATAAAAAATTTGAATGTTTTTTATCATAATGGATTTGATGACCCTTCTTTATCTAATATTACATATAATTCAAATATTAATCTTTTTTATAATGATTATTCGAGTGTTTTATCAAATACCGAGAATTCTAATACATTCAATCCCTTTAATACGAATATTATTCAATTTCAAAAGAAAAATCTCATAACTGATTTTATTAAATCATTCCTTAAAAAAGATTGTATTATTATTCAAGGAATTATCCATCTCATCTATGATAATCTTCCAATCCCGTCTATAACTTCAAATATCTCATTTCAACAAAATGAAATTTATAATCTCGTCAAATCAGCATCTTCTCTTATTATACCCAATTCTATTTTGAAAAGATATGCTAAACCAATTTTAAATGGTATCACCAAAGAAATTACATTTGATACCAATGGATATATCCCAAACATCGATGAATATGAAATTAAATATTTGATTTCTACTCCTCCTAATTTTGGAACATTTCTTAATAATATTACTAATAATTTGGAATTTAATTCATCTAATATCGTCTATATCTCCTATAATAATTTTACCGATATTAATGATAGTTGTGGAATATCTCCCCTATTATTCATCAAAAATTCACCAAATGATATTATTAAAGGTGATGAAATATTCATTACATTTAATCGCATTTTTACATTTAGCGAATTTACCCCAAATCCCCCTATCGTTATCGATTATCTTAAAGATGTTCAATTCATTAATCCTTCAATTGATATCTATATCATTTCATTTGATTATATATTCCTTAAATCATATATAATCTCAAATATCTCTAATTTATCTCCTAATATCATCATTAGTTTCTATCAAACTCCTAATCTAGGTTTTATATGTGATATTAATAAAAATCCAGTAGCATCAATTAATCTCGATAATCTTGATAATATCATATATCAAAATTATAATAATACCCAAGATTTGGATAGTTTCTATGTTAATATTTCATCGAGTTATAATTATGCTAATAATATTAATCTACTTATAAATATTCATATCATAACATCTAATGAAATTTCCTATAAAAATGCTTATATATATGATGAAATACCGATAGTTAATAATATAAATTATTCGAAATATCCAACTTATGTTATCGAAAATTCTTCATTAATTGATATTAATGATTATTATCAATTATTAAAAAATAAAACATCTATTTCTTTGAAATTAATAACAACTAATAATAAATTCTTATTATTTGATAATCAAAATTTCTATAATTTCTTTGGAACTATTAATTATCAAATCATTCGCAATAAATTTATTTCATCAAATGTTCTTAAAATTCAAGAAAAATCTATATTTGATTATCAATATCTAAATTATAAAATTAATAATGAGATATTTTCTCAAAAACTCACAATCTCCTTTAATTTTATGCCCAATGTTGAATTCCCCTTCTCTAATATAAAAAACATCTATAATTTTAATCTCGCATTTTATGAAAATCAAAAACTCCTCAAATCAATCAATTATAATCAATCTAATTATCCACTTCCTTTCAATGCTTTCTCAAAAATAATTAATATCTTTGATAATGAAATTGATATTAAAAATACTACTGATATTCGTTTTGAATTTTATTTAACTTCTAATCTTACTACTTATGATTATTTTCAAAATTATCCCACTAAAATTCTTATAAGAGATGTCTCTATTAGTTATGATAATTATGATATTAATAATATCGGTGTTTCTATTGGTAAAAATTTAACTGTTGAAGGTCTCAATAATCTCATTATTGGTTCCAATATGAATATTATCGGTAATAATTCCGTTATCATCGGTAATAATAATAGCAAAAATCCAATATTCGAATCAATTATTATCGGTAAAAATAATTTACGAGATAATTATTCTAAAAATTCTTTGGTAATTGGTAATAATAATTCTACGGAAATTACTAATAAACATCAAATAATAATTGGAAATGATATTAATAATAAATATCTTCTCAATATTGATAATACTTATCTAAGAGATAGTAATAAAATTCTCATTGGTATAGATGAAATACCAGTAGCAATTGGATATAATTCAAATGATATCATTGATTTAAGTGATAAAAATTCTTTATATATTAAAAATGGTGTTAATTTAAGTAATATTAATTTTAGGAATTCCAATAATTCTCAAATTACTCTTAAAATTCCTGAATTATTAACAAGTAATATCACTTATACTCTGCCTATAATTCCTAATGAATTTTCACGTATTCTCTTATCAACTGATAAAGACGGTAATTTAAAATGGACTGAAACTTCCACCTTTAATTTAAATACTAATCTTAATATTAATAATCTTTATAGTTCTAATATTTATGTATCTGGTTATATCTTTGGCGATGGAACTCATCTCTCTAATGTTAATATTAGTGATAAAACTACTGATGATTTAATAGAAGGATATAATAATTTATATTATACCGATACTCGTGCTTCTAATATCTTTTATAATTTTATTAAACAACTTTCAACTGATGATATTAAAGAAGGTTCTAATAATTTATATTATACATACCAAAGAGATAGTAATTGTTTTTATTCAAATTTAAATAATATTACTACTGATAATTTAAGAGAAGGTTATAGCAATCTCTATTATAATTATAATTATCTTTCTAATGCTATTCTTGCTAATTTTGCTAATTTTACTACTAATGACCTTAAAGAAGGTTCGTCCAATTTATATATAACTTCGTCAAGAGTTGATGATTTTCTTAATAAAAAAACTACTGATAATTTTAAAGAAGGTTCTAATAACCGTTTTTTTACCAATGAACTCGCTAATAGTAATATTAATCGTATTATATCTTCAATTACCACTGATAATATTAAAGAAGGTTCTTCCAATTTTTATCTAAATAATCAACGAATTTCTTCAAATGTTGGTCAAATAATTAAGACAAAAACAACTGATGATATTAAAGAAGGTTCTATTAATCGATATTATAATGAAAGTAATGTAAATGTTATCTATTCAAATTTATTAAGAACTAAAACAACCGCTGATATTAAAGAAATTGGTAGTAATCTATATTTCAATCTTAATCGTTTTAATTCATATCTTCAAACGAAATCTACTGATGATATTCGCGAAGGAACCAGTAATTTCTTCTTAACAACTCAGCGAATTATTAGCTTATTATCTGTTTTAAATAGTGATAATATTAAAGAAGGTTCAACCAATCTCTATTATAAAGAGAGTTATGCTCGCGATTTCCTTATTAAATCTCAAAACCTTCTTTCAAGTGATTTAATCAAAGAAGGTTCAAATAATCGTTATATCATTAATAATACATATCCTACTAATTTGACGATTGGTGGAAAAGTAAGTGCCTCAAACGTATTTGTTAATAATTTGAATATTCTCGATATTTATAGAGATAGTATTAGTAATGCTCGATTTAATTATGCTAAAACTTATACAACTAATATTAATTCGTGTAATGTAACTATTAATCCTAAAACATCTCTTCATTTAAATATTAATATTAATTCTAATCAACCTTTATCATTTGCTGGAAATGGATGTCCATTCATTATCGTAGGTTCTAATGTAGGTATTAATAATCTCAATCCTGTTTATAATTTACATGTTAATGGCTATGCTTATGCTGATTATTTAATAGGTAATGGTTGTAATATTACTAATATTGATATTAATAAAATTAAATTTACTGCGGATGATGTTAAAAATGGAATTGCTAATAGATGGATTACGAATAATATATATGATAGAAGCTTAACAATTTCAGGTGATGTAATATTCAATAATGCTATTAATAAAGGTGATATAATTCCTTTTAGTGATAATTCTTATAATTTGGGAAATACTAATTCTTCATTTTCTAATATCTATGTTAATAATCTAAAATTAAGTAATTTTAATCTTAATTTTAGTAATAAAATAAATATTACTGATAGTAATAATAATTTTCATTCAAATATATTTAATTTTGAATATTTATCTAATTCTCCTATAATAAATTCAAATAATTCTGCTTATATTATTAAAGATTTGATTAT
>Ga0114968_10004070_pt1 | contig 10907 bp, 7 predicted proteins | sample M_130807_EF_Meta_FD_87020 | JGI IMG/M metagenome (GOLD analysis project Ga0114968, IMG submission 87020) | Freshwater microbial communities from Lake Montjoie, Canada to study carbon cycling - M_130807_EF_MetaG | ecosystem: Environmental > Aquatic > Freshwater > Lake | place: Lake Montjoie... | reverse complement strand
CTGATCGCGCAGGAGTTTGGTTTTGGGCAGCGGGCCACGGGCTTGGCGGAGAGCGGCGAAGCACTGGTCGATGATTATCAAGTCTGAGCTGACACTGCTGGCGGCGTCATGGAGCTCCTCACCTTTGACCTCTCCCAGGGGAGATGGGGACTGCGTTACGGAGTGCGATGGTAGTGAAGGCTTGCGTTGCAGGACAAGGTAAGCCGTGCGGCCGGCGTCGTTCTGCGTGCGCGAGATGGCGTTGTATTCGTCGCTGCGCAGGCCGCTGACCTCTTGCAAGGCGTGGCGGGTGATAGACCAGCCAACATTCAGAGGTTCGTCGCCGCGCTGGTTCAGGGTGCCGCTGCACCAGCGGGCGGCGAGGGCCAGTTCTTCATCGCCGAGCGTGCGTAGGTAGTCGGCGAGCACGGTGATTTTTTTGAGCCGCGAACTTTCTTCGGCGGTGCGCGCACAAGCGGCGGTCCAGGCGCTGAAGCCTTGTAAATCCAGCACTGGAGCTTCAGGCGATGCTTCGACAGCCTCCGCTCTTGGTGCTTGCTCGAAGACTGCGAGTTCCAACTGATCATCCTGCGCCAGCGCCCAGGCTTCATAACCACGACGACGCAGGTCAGCGGCGAACTCGCGGGTGTAACCGTGCACGGTTAGGACGCGTTTGGGCTGCACTTGCGCCACGGTTTCCAGCAGCTCGGGGTAGTCGGCGTGATCGCTGAGCGGAAAGACCTCGTCCACTTGGTAGCGATACTTCGAGCCGGACTGCAATGCCCAGCCGGTGAGCATGGCCCTGCGCGCGACCTTCAGTTTGCGAATGGCCAGTGAGCGCGTGCCCATGGGCGGGAAGATGAGCACGTGGCCGGGTGCGTCCTTGAAGTCGAAGGCGCGATACGCGGGCAGGTTCTGCATGTGCTGCTCACAAAGCGGCATCAGCTGCATGATGGAGCTGTGCAGCATGATGGGCGCATCTACCTCGCGCAGGGCGGCGAGGATTTCCTGGGCCTTGCCCAGCGAATAGCCGAGCAGGACGGGGATGGCTTTTTCATCCAGCGTCTCCCGCACCCACTTCCGCATGGCGGCAAGCGTTTGCTCAATCGGTGGAAAACAGAATTGTGGCAGACCAAAAGTGGTCTCCATGATCAACGTGTCAGCTTGCAGCAACTCGGCACGCTGAGCGGTCAGACCTTGGCGCAGCTTGTAGTCGCCGGTGTAGAGCAGTGTCGCGCCATCGCTCAGCCGCGTGATATGCAGCATGGCCGAGCCAAGGATATGCCCCGCCGGCAACAAGCGCAGTGTGTGGCCGTTCCATTCATGCGTCTGGCTGAAGTCCAGGGCGATGACTTCACTCTTCAGCCCGTAGCGGTTCTGCATGAGCTGATGCGTCAGCTTGGAGCAAATCGTGAGCTGGTGCCGCGCCACATGATCGCTGTGCGCATGGGAAATGAAGGCCGCGTCCACCCCGGTATGAGGGTCCAGCCACAGGCCGGCGTCTGGCAGGTGGATGCTGCCGCGATGGTGCGCGACGTGGAGAAGTGGCTCGTTTTCGCTCAAAGAGGGGAATGGAAAGGTTTCCGAACGGGTCGTTGACAGTGCGCGAAGTGTTTCGATAATCTGTGACCACTATGACGGCAACGGTTCGATCACTCCTCCAAGTGGGTTGCATGGCCCTGGCACTTCTCTCGCTGGCCTCCTGCACCTCCATCCCCAAAGGCACGGGCGGTGCTGTCACCAAGGTGAAAATCTACAACCTCAACCCGGCGGCCCGCCTGCGCGCGGATGATCCGTCGATCCGGTTTGAGCGCCAGTATTACCTGCACGGCGCGATCACCCAGGCCGAGCAGCTGGACCGTGCCGGCCAGTATTACACCGTGTTCTGGAAGGTCGATGACCGCAGCCAGCCGGTGACCATGAAGTTTGAATACCGCCAGCGCGACACCGGCCTGACCGTCAAGGTGAAGGAAGTCGAGATCACCGATGTGAATCGTTCCAACATCACCAAGTTCCAAGTCACAGGTGAGGAAGCCCGCACCAGCGGCCCGGTCACCTCCTGGCGCGCCAGCATCATGCGGGGCAAGGAGCAGCTCGCCACGGCTGAGTCCTACCTCTGGAACTAATTTTGCTCTGGGTGGCGGGGCTCCAGGCTCCGCCTCCCTTTTTATCCATGCACCGATGTAGTCCCGCAACGCACGGGTGTCCGCCGCCATGACGGACATCTGTGCGTAATCTTTGTTGCGCGACTCTTTCCCGACCCTAACCCCCCTCGTGAACCCCTCGTCCAACATTCTCGTCGGTGAAATCGGCAGCGTCTTCTGGCTTCGTGTTGAAGGCAAAGGTTGCTTTAAAAACAGCATGGACGTCAAGCGCGTCGTGCAGCAGAAAATCCAAGGCGGCCTGCGCAACTTCGTCTTTGACCTGGATCGCTGCCCCATGATGGACTCGACCTTCCTTGGCACCCTCACGGGCGTGGCCCGGGACCTGCGCCAGAGCGGCGGTGGCCGTGTGACGGTGGTCAATGTGAATGCCCGCAACGAGCAGCTGCTCAGCAGCCTGGGCCTCAACCACGTGCTGGAAGTGGACATGGAAGGCAGCGCATGGGCTGAGGAGCGCAAGGTCGCCGCCAGCGAGCTGGCCCAATGCGATAAAACGCCGGAAGTGTGCAAAGCCGAGCAAGCCGCACATGTGCTGGACGCCCACAAGGCACTAAGCAAAGCCAACGAGGCCAATGCCAGCCGTTTCCGGGATGTGATCGACTACCTGGAGAAAGACCTGGGCGAAAAGAAGGCCGATCAGTAAAGCAGGAAGGCAATCTCTGTGTCGGTCAGCGCGGAGGTGTCCTCCATCGCCACCAGCGTGTCCAGGTGGTTCATGCCTTCGAGGGCGATGTCCACATCATTGGCGATCAAGGCCATGTCTTCGTCTGACAAAGCCGGAGTAGCTTCTACGGCCTTCACAGCCACAGCCGCTTGCGGTGGCACTGCTTGCTGAGGCAGCCAAGCCACACCCGCAATCAACATCACCAGCGCACAAGCCAAGGCCGGGCGCAGAAGCCAGGTGTGGGAAGACTCCCCGCGCACCATCGCCAGCAGGCTGGCCAGCCAACCCTTGTCTTGCGGTGTGTTGCGGGCGGCGCGCAGGACGTTCGCGGTGAAGTTGCCACGCACTTCCACCTTGCGGGCTTCGCCGAGAAGCTTCCAGAGCTGATCGTTGGGGGTGAGCGGGTCCATAGTCGGATGAGCTAAACTGCGGGCTGGGCCCAAAGTTGCGCCCAATTTTGCAGCCTAGCCCGTGCCAAAGAAGCCGCCTAGTTTGCGGATGCGTGTGGGATGGCGCAATTTGCGCAGCGCCTTGGCTTCGATCTGACGAATGCGCTCGCGGGTGACCTGGAATTGTTTGCCGACTTCTTCCAGCGTGCGGCCCGCGCCATCAGCCAGGCCGAAGCGCTGTTCCAGCACCTCGCGCTCTCGTTCGCTCAGTGTCTCCAGCACGTCCTTCAGCTTGTCGCGCAGCAGGTTCATGGCGGTCAGCTCCATGGGGTTGGAGGCTTCCTTGTCCTCAATGAAATCGCCGAACTCGGTATCGCCATCGTTGTCGCCCACCTTGGCTTGCAGCGACACGGGCTGCTGGCTCATGCGCAACACGGCGCGAACGCGTTCCACGGGCAGATGCACTTCATCGGCAATCTCTTCCGGCGTGGGATCGCGACCCAGTTCCTGGATGAGCTGTTTCTGCACGCGCATCAGCTTGTTGATCGTCTCGATCATGTGCACCGGAATGCGGATGGTGCGGGCCTGGTCGGCGATGCTGCGGGTGATCGCCTGGCGAATCCACCACGTGGCATACGTGCTGAACTTGTAGCCGCGCCGATACTCAAATTTCTCCACGGCGCGCATCAGGCCCATGTTGCCTTCCTGGATTAGGTCCAGGAAGGACAGGCCGCGGTTCGTGTATTTCTTGGCGATGGAAATGACCAGACGCAGGTTGGCCTCGATCATCTCAGTCTTTGCTTTCGTGCTTTCGCTGACCCACTTACCGGCTTCGGAGACCAGCATCCGGAAGTCGGAGGCATTGCGCCAGGCGCGTAGCTCGAACTGCTTCAACGCCTCGTCGTCGGCCTCGCTCTTCGCATTCAGCGCGAGGTTGCGTTCGATGTGCTCCAGCTCCTTGAGCTGGTCCTTCATGAGCGACACGAAGTCCTCGTTCACCTTTTGCTTGAAGAAGAACTTATTGCACAGCTTGAAGAAGGCGTTGCGCGCGGCGGCGAAGTCGGCCTCGGCGGAGGCCTTCTTTTTGGCCGGGGCCTTGTGCGTGGCAGCAAAAGTCTGGTGGCACTTGTCCAATGCGGTGCGGGCGAGGGCCAGCGTCTGCACCAGCTTCTTGAAATAGGCGTCGCGGTCGTCGTTTTTCTGATCGATAACCAAGCGGTCGAAGCGCTCCAGGCCATTGATCAAGGAATCCGCCAGCTGCACGTAGTTCTCCGCGATGAAGCCGACGGTTTGCAGGCAGCCTTGCAGATTGTTCTCGGCTTTTTCGATGCGTTTGGAGATCGCAATTTCTTGATCACGCGTCAGCAGCGGCACTTGGCCCATCTGCTTCAAATACATCCGCACCGGATCGTCTAGCACGTCCAGGCGGGGTGTTTCGCGTCCCTCCACGGGCGCGGACACCTCGACCTCTGGCTCGTCCGCATCGGGCGTCTCCGGCTCGGGGGCCTTGACCGCGTCCACTTCGCTTTCATCGACGATGCGGATTTCCATGCTGCGCAGGCGCGTGATGATCTCATCCAGCAGGTCCACGGTGATGTGGCCGTTGGGCAGCGAGGTGTTGATGTCGTCGTAGGTCAGGTAATCCTGTTCCTTGGCGAGCAGGATCAGATCGCGAAGGCGCGCCTGCACCTCGGGGGCGTTGAGATCATCGTAGACCACGGCGGGTGCCGCAGGCTGGGTCTGGCTCTTCGGCGGACGGCCACGACGGCGCGGGGCTCCATCCGCCGCAGGCTGGGCTTTGGCCGGGGCTTCGGGATGCTTGCGCGGGCGTCCGCGTTTGCGTTTCACGGCGGTGTCCGATGCAGCAGCCGAAGTCTTCCCTGAGGAGGAAGCTTTGCTGGGCGATGAAGATGCGAGGGCAGTGGGTTTTTTGGGGCCGGCCATAAGTCCCGCAAATGCCCTTTGCGACAAGGGTTCCAAGGGGTCAGAGAGTATCCGAGGCCCCTCTGGTGCGGTCAAGGTATTCTTTGTTAAAGGCGATGACCTGCTGCTGCAGCCGCGCGGCGTCTTCTGCCGACAAGCTGGGCTGTTTCAGCTTTAGCTGCGCTTGCTGTTTCAAGTGCAGCAGCCGGGCTAGGTCCAGGGAATTCCAGGCCTCCCGTGCGGCATCCAGCCAGCCCCGGGGCATGGGTTGCGCCAGCAGTTGAGCGAAGGCCGCCTCTTCCTCAGCGGGCAGCGTGGCAAAGAAGGCGGTCTGCGCGGCCTCGTCCCCGGCCTCGAACGAAGCGCGCCACACACGGCCGAGCATCTCCGTGCCCGGCAATTCCTTCAGCAGAGGTCCGATGTCCGACTCGCGCAGCCAGTCCAGCACCTCGGGCTCGGACAAGGCCAGGCGGCACAGCATGCGCGCGGTCTTGTGCTGCGCATTCAGCAGCTTGCGGCCTTCGTCCAGCGTCGTGGGCGCAGCGGCGGGGCCGGGCTTGCTGTTCTGCTGTCGTTTGACAAACACGTTCACCTCCCGCCGCAATGCATCCTCGCTAAGGCCGAGCTGGCCCGCGTGGCTGCGGATGCTCAGATCGCGCCCTGCCACACTGGGATTCATCGCGATCGTCGCGGCGGTTTGCTCGATGAGCTGCACCTGGTTGCGCAAGTCCGTGCCCTGCGTGGCCATCTTGTGCGAGATCTGGAAATCCAAGAACTCAGCTGCGCTGCTGATCAGCCGGGCGAACTCCTCCGGCCCTTGTTTGCGGATCAGCGAATCCGGGTCCTCGCCCTTGGGCAGCTTGGCCACCTTCACCACCAAGCCCACTGGCGACAGGATGTGGAAACTTTTCTCCGCCGCCTTGTAGCCGGCGTTATCGGAGTCAAAGCACAGCACCACCTCGTCGCAGTGCCGCTTCAGCAGCCGCGCGTGGTATTCGGTGAAGGCCGTGCCCTGGGAAGCCACCACGTTTTGAAAGCCGGCCTCATAGACCATCAGCATGTCGATCTGGCCCTCGCACACCACAGCCTGACCGGCCTTGGCGATGGCGCGTTTGCTCTTGTCGAAGCCGAAGAACACCTTGCTCTTCGAGAAGATCGGCGTCTCGGGCGAGTTCAGGTATTTCGCGGCCTTCGCTTCGGCGTCCAGCAAGCGCCCGCTGAAGGCAATCACCTCGCCGTTCTCGTTGCGGATGGGGAACATCAGCCGGTGGCGGAAGTAGGGGTAGCTGCGCCCATCGTCCGCCTGCTTGAAAACGCCCCCTTCGATCAACAAATGCTCGGGGTATTTCTTCTCCGCCGCCCAGCGCCGCAGCACACTGCCGTGATCCGGCGCGTAGCCGAGCTGCCAGTTCTTGGCGATGGCCGAGTTGATCCCGCGAGCCTTCAAATACTGCCGCGCGGCGTCTGCCATCTCATGCCGCAGCAGCAGCGCGTGCACATACTCCGCCAGATCCTTGTGTAATTGCTTCAGCAGCGAGCGCTGTCGGGCCTCGCGCTCTGCATTGGCATCCCAGACCTCCTCTTCAATGCGGATGCCCGCCGCCTCGGCCAGGCGTTTCACAGCCTCAGGAAAGGTCAGCCCATCATGCTCCTGCAAGAAACGGATCGCCGAGCCGCCCGCGCCGCAGCCGAAACAGTGATACGAATTGCGCGAAGGGCTGACGCTGAACGAGGGCGTCTTCTCCGTGTGGAAAGGGCACAGCCCGGAGTAGTTCGAGCCCGCGCGTTTCAGCTTCACGTAACGGCCCACCAGCTCCACGATGTCCGTGGCGGCAATGATTTGCTGGATGGTCTCTTCCGGGATGCGGGGCATGGCTGGCCGACACGATGGAACAGGACGCCGCCGCTGCCACTAGCAAAACAAAAACGGGCCGGAGTTGCCTCCGGCCCGCCGTTGTCTTGGTTGTATTGAGGACTCTGACCACCCCTGCCTCCCATGCAGAAGCGGCCATCATCGACGCCACAGAATGCATAGTCCATACAGCCGCATGGGTTGTTCAAACTTCCTGCACTTTTTCTTGGCCGAAAGAAACAGCGGGTGGGGCGGGTTCCCAACGGTCACCTCATGAAACGTCTCACCGCCACCCTGCTCGCTCTCAGCCTCGGCCTTGGTCTTGCCCACAGCCAGACCACCGAGCGCAAGACCCCCGTCAAACCCAAGCCTAAGGCCGCAGCTAAGCCGAAAGTTCCGGCGAAGCCCGTCGTCCCTGCGATCAAGCCTACCTTGGCCAATGTGCCCTACGGCAGCGATCCCAGCCAGGTCGTGGACTTCTACAAGTCCAGCTCCGACAAGCCCGCGCCCCTCATGTTCTTCATTCACGGCGGTGGCTGGAATGGCGGCAGCAAGGACCGCATCAGCGGCCTCAAAGAGTGTTTGGATGCCGGCCTGGCCGTTGTCTCCGTCGAGTATCGTTTCGTGCCCAAGGCCCATGCCGCCGGCATCAAGCCCCCGGTGAAATGGCCCTTGGAAGACGCCGCCCGCGCCCTGCAATTTGTCCGCAGCAAGGCCGCCGAATGGAACATCGACAAGACCCGCATTGGTGCCAGCGGCGGCAGCGCCGGGGCCTGTAGCAGCCTGTGGCTGGCCTTCCACGATGACATGGCCGATCCGAAGAGCAGCGACCCCGTAGCCCGCGAATCCACCCGCCTCACCTGCGCCGCCGTCATGGGCGCACAGACCACGCTCGACCCGCAGCAGATGAAGGAATGGACCCCCAACAGCCGCTACGGCGGCCATGCGTTCGGTCTGGTGCGCGATCCGAAGAACAAGGACCCGCAGCACCTGAAAGACATTTCGTTTGAGGCCTTCCTCGCCAAGCGCGACGAGTTCATGCCCTGGATCAAGCAATACTCCCCCTACCACCTCGTCAGCGCTGGTGATCCGCCCATTTACATGACCTACAACGCTGCGCCCGGCCTTGGCCAGGAGCAAAAGGACCCTACGCATACCTCGAATTTCGGTGTGAAACTCCAGGAGCACTGCAAGGCCAACGGCGTGCCCTGCGAGCTGTGGTATCCCGGTGCGACCGAAACAAAAATCGCCACCGCGCACGAGTATTTGATCGCCACACTGAAAGCGAAGTAGCACCCCGTGCGCCGCGCTGTCGGCGGGAACAACTTTCGAGTTGGCATTCCGTGCGGCAGCATGGAGCACTACCGCCACCATGACATCCCTCCAGGTCCTCTACGCGCTCGGCATTGGTTCCATCAGCGGCGTCATCGCGGCGCTGTGCGGCGTGGGGGGCGGGTTGGTGATGGTGCCGTGCTTTGTGTATCTGCTGAGTCTTGGGCAGAAGGACGCGGTGGCCACTTCACTGATGGCGATGATCGGCACGGCGATCGTCGCCTCGACTCAAAACTTCAAGAACGGCTTCGGCGACTGGAAGATCGCGGCGGTGACGATGGTGGGCGCGATGCTCACGGCTTATTTAGCCTCTGATTGGCTGAAGCGGTTCAGCGATGAGAAGTTAACCAAGTTTTTCGGACTGATCCTGGTGGTGATGGGCCTGCGGATGTTGCTGCTGGGCAAGTCCTGAGCGGCCTCTCACCGGCCCATCCGGGGCGGTGGGAACACGGGGCGCGGTTTCGGGCGCGGCTCCTCGACACTGTTCTTGGCGGCCTCCAGCTCGGCGGCGGTGGGCGGCTTACGTTCGTCATCAGCACTGCGGTCCTTGCCGACGCTGAAATAATTGGAGCGCCAGTGGGGCTTGCCGACCGGGCCTTCGCCACGGAATTCCAGCAGCTCGCTTACTGGTCGCAGCACCAGCCCGGGCAGGCCGCGCAGCCTGGCCTGGGCGGTGAAGTCGATGTCGTCGTTGATGAAGTCGACATTGCCCTGCGCGACGAGGCGGAAGGCTCCGGTCAGGGCTTCAAAGTCGTTCGTCACGGCGAAGCCGTCCGCCACCTGGAAGTTGCAACTGGCCTCGCGCGCCACGTTGTAATTCTTGATGTTGCCTGGCAGCACCGCGCCGATGAGCGGGGTGAGCGGCCCGAGCACTGGGATGGCGTAGAGATTACCGTTCAGAATGATGAGCACGCCGGAGCCCTTCAGCGCCTTCCAGTTGTTCATTTCCCCGGTGAAGTTGAAATGGCCGGTGATGTCGCCGATGGATTCGTTGCCCGGTGCGTAGACCGAGGCGAAGCGTTCGAAGCTCACGGCATTGAGCCGCAGTTCGCCCTGGTAGCTCTCCGGACCATTCACTAGCGTCGCACCTTTCAAGGTCATGCCGCCGCCCAGCACACGGGCCTCAATGTCAAAGGGCGAGCCCTCGCCTTCGGTGCTGGCGATGGCTTTGAGATCGGAGAAGACCAGCTCTTTGCCTAGCACAACATGGCGGAACTCCTCGGCCTGCAAGTTGACGGAGTAGCTGCCGCCTTTTTCGATCAGTTGCACCGTGCCCTTGGCCGTCATGTCACCGCCGAAGAGCCGACCTTTCACATCGTAGGTCATGAGCCGGTCCTTGAAGGTGAACAAGCCGCTCGGTGCCTGGATGAGGTAGTCGCGCTTCCACAGCGGATACGTGGCCGTGCCCTCCGGCGCGGTGAACTTCACCTGCAAATCCGTCACGCCGCGCTCTCCTGGGCCGCGCTTGGTGAAGTCCACGAGGCCGTCCACTTCAATCTGCGTGTTCGGGGTGAAGCGGTAACGCACCAGCGCCTCGGCTGTCTTGCGGGCGAAGCAGCCGGTCAGCGGCACCGGATCGGCGGTGCCTTTCACGCCGGTGAGCCGCACGGTCTTGGTGTCGTCGTCCATCAGCACCTCCTGGACGTGCGCAAAGCCTTCGCGCGGGATCATGGTCACATCCCGGAAGATTTTTTTGTGGTTGAACAGCTCCAGATCGCCGGTCCAGGTTTTGAACTCCACGCCGGTGAACTTGAAGTCATGCATCTCCAGCCGGCCCACGTTGCGGCACGCGGCCGGGGAGGCGCTGGCCCCCTGGCCCTCGACCTGGAGAAACAACGTGGAGGCGTCAGTGAACTCGAAGCGCTTGATCAGCTCCCTTGTCTTCTCTTCCTGGATGAAGGGTAGAAACACCTTGGGGTCCATCTTCATCACGGCGCGGTAGCGGAAGCCTTCCAGCTCGCGCGACATGGCCTGAAGCGAGACCGTGCCGCTCTTGTGCCGTAGCAGCGCGTCGCGGATGTAGTAGCCGTCAGGGGTGACGCCGAAGCTGGCGGTCAAGCCGTCGAACACCTCGCCGCGCGTGGTGAAGCGACCGAATTTCAGCGAGCCCAGCGCTTCCACAGGCCGCCGTGGACCGGCCTTGGGGCCCTTCACAAACCACGTGCCTTCTAACGTCAGCCCTGGTGCCGAGGACTCGTAGAACACCACTTCGCGCAGTTCGTTGGATTGGAAGAACGACTGCGCCAGCTGCGGTAGATTCGCCGTAGTGGTCAGATGAAAAGACACCTCGTCGCCGCCAATGGGCCAGGAGGCCGTGCCTTCGAAGTGTCCCACCGCATCGCGCAACGTCACGCGGCGCGCTTCCAGCAGCCGGTCATGATACTCGGCCACGGCGGACAATTCTTTGCAGATGTAGCCCTCGTGCTCCACATCGCGTGCTTCGAAGGTCACCTGCGCCGCGAGATTTTCCGGGCTGTCCAGATGGCCGTGGATGTCCAGCGTCACCTGCGGCTTCTGTTTGAAGGTGAAGCGCTCCAGCCAGCGCAGGCCGGCCTGGATGCGGCTGCGCTGCTCGCGCATGAAGTCCAGGTCCGGCATCCGGGCCT
>Ga0114968_10004069_pt1 | contig 10908 bp, 6 predicted proteins | sample M_130807_EF_Meta_FD_87020 | JGI IMG/M metagenome (GOLD analysis project Ga0114968, IMG submission 87020) | Freshwater microbial communities from Lake Montjoie, Canada to study carbon cycling - M_130807_EF_MetaG | ecosystem: Environmental > Aquatic > Freshwater > Lake | place: Lake Montjoie... | reverse complement strand
TATATATAATTTGTATTACACAAAGTATTATAAATGTCGAAAAAAATGAATCCCACCATTACCAACAGTTACAATGATAAAAAATACAATGATTACATGTCTCAACATAATACAAAAAATCAAGATTTAAATGATAAACCTTTTACACACACAAGAATGCCAAATATAGACATGAATATATATCCTGGATCGTTTGTGATTTCAAAAGAAGAATTGAAAACTTTCCTTTCTATTTATACCCAACATGTATTTGTAAATAAAAAAAAAGAATATCTTACGGAAAAACAATTAATTAAAAACGGACCATTACTGGTTGATATGGATTTTCGTTATAATAAAGATATAGTTAGTAGACAACATTCAAAAGAAGATAAAAAAAACATTGTATTATTATATTTAGACGAAATGAAAGAATTATATACATTTACACATGACAAACCATTTTACGTGTACATTATGGAAAAACCAAATGTAAATACTGAGACAGATAAAAACGCAACAAAGGATGGAATTCATATAATTATAAGTGTTAAAATGGATAATATTATGCAGACGATTTTGAGAGAAAAAATATTAAAACGTATTCCTGATGTTTGCAAAAATTTACCTATTATAAATACTTGGGAAGGAGTATTGGATGAAGGTATTAGTAAAGGCGGAACAAATTGGCAATTATATGGATCTAGAAAACCTGGTAATGAAGCATATGAATTAACACAAATTTTCAAAATAGAAGTAGATAAGGCGGATGGAGAATTTATGATGATTGAAGAAAAAGTATCTGATTTTGATATTTTACAAGTGGATAATTTATACAAATTATCAGCCCAAAATGATGAACATCCATCGTTTGAAGTTCATCCAAATATAATCGAAGAATATAATAAGCGTTGTACTGTGGAAAACAACAATGAACAAAAAAAGACTACTAAAAAAACTACAAAAGTCAGATTATTAAATGAAGATGAAGGCGAAACGATTAAATTATCGGATATTTGTGATAAAGAAACATTAACAAGAGCAGTGGATAAAATTATGAATGCACTCAATTCGGGTGAATATTATATTCGTGAAACACATGTATATACTCAATTATTACCAGAAAAATATTATGAACCCGGATCTCATTTATTAAATAGACAAGTTGCATTCGCATTAAAAGATACAGATGAAAGGTTGTTTTTATCATGGGTCATGTTGCGAAGTAAATCAAGTGATTTTGATTATGATACAATTCCTGATTTATACAACAAATGGAAAAGCTATTTTAATACAAAAAATAGCGGTCTTACTCGTAAATCAATTATGTATTGGGCAAAACAGGATGCTCATGATGAATTCGTTAAAGCAAGAAACAGCACCATGTCTTATTTAGTCGAAGAATCTCTTAACACATTAACAGATTGGGATTTCGCAATGATTTTATATGAATTAAATAAAGATAAATTCATATGTTCCGATATTAAACATTCCGTATGGTACACTTTTGATAATCACAGATGGGAAATCGATAAAGGTGATACATTGCGTATGTCGATATCAACCGATATGTTTAATTTGTATCAAGCAAAACGCGACGTTGCATTGAGAGAATTACAAAAATATACAGAAACGGATGATTTATACAAACATTTTCAATCTCAAATATCTGCGTGTTGTGTTGCATGTGTCAAATTAAAGAGCAGTGGTGCTAAAGGTAATGTTATTCGTGAGGCGACACCCATATTTTATGATAAACATTTTAATAAAAATATGGATGCAAACAAATATTTAATGTGTTTCTCAAATGGCGTAATGGATTTTAAGAATAAGGTTTTCAGAGATGGCAATCCACAAGATTATATTACAAAATCTACCAATATTCCATACGAACCAATTGACATGACAAACAAATATCACTCTAAAATAGTGACAGAAATTACTGAATTTATGAAACAATTATTTCCAGTGGAAGAATTAAACACTTACATGTGGGAACATCTAGCATCTTGTTTAATTGGTGAAAATTTGAATCAAACATTTAATATTTACAGAGGCAGTGGAAGTAATGGAAAATCACTATTAACAGAATTTATGGGACATACTTTGGGTGAGTATAAAGGAACCGTTCCAATTACATTGGTAACAAGAGATAGAAATAATATAGGAGGAACTTCATCAGAAGTGATAGCGTTGAAAGGTGTAAGATACGCTGTAATGCAAGAACCATCCAAAGATTCAAAAATAAATGAAGGCGTTATGAAAGAATTAACAGGTTCAGATCCGATTCAAGCTCGTGCTCTTTATGCGGAAAGTGAAACATTTATACCACAGTTTAATTTAGTTGTTTGCACAAATAACCTATTTGAAATTAATAGTAATGATGATGGTACATGGAGAAGAATTCGTATATGTGATTTCATGTCAAAATTCAAAGCTGATGATGAAATTGTCGCGGATGATACAAAATATGTTTTCCCAAAAGACAAGTATTTAAAAGAGAAATTACCTAATTGGGCTCCTGTATTTGCTAGTATGTTAGTAAAAAGAGCATTAGAGACGCAAGGTGTTGTAAAAGATTGTTCAGTTGTTATGGCTTCTATGGACAAATATCGTCAAGGTCAAGATCACATTTCTGGATTTGTTAGTGAGATGGTTGTTTTTACAGGTGATCCAAATGATAAAATAAAAAAGAAGGAATTAACACAAGAATTTACTAGTTGGTTTAAGGAATCACAAGGTTACCGTAAAATGCCAAAAGGCGTTGAATTATATGAGTATATGGACAAGAAATTTGGAAAATGCAAAAGTACAGGTTGGCATGGGGTTCGAATTTTATATCCAGACACAGATACATTAGCTCAAGATCCAGGTAATAATGATATTGAATATGAAGATTAAAATATATTACTAATCATTCTTATAGTTTTAGGTGGTTTTATGCGTTCTCGATATTAGAGCATACGAATTTGATGTATATAAAAACAAGGTAAGAATTATATGTTTTTTTTATTTACCATTGGATATCATATACAATAAACCATCTACAAACAAATATAATATAATTATATTATAACAGAAATATAATTATATATAACAAACAAAGTCATGAAAAATGGCGCATCTTATAATATGAATGGATGGAAATATATATCGATTTATGGATCACCAAAAGAGCGTGGTTATGCTTATGGGTACATGTGCGCTGTTGAGTTTAAAGAAATTCAAAAAATGTTGCAATACAACATGTTTCAAACCTATGCAGAAACTTGGGAATGGTTCATCATACATGTGAATAAATCAATAAAAGAAAAAACAAAAAAACATTTCCCAGAATTTTATGAAGAAATGAAAGCAATTGCGAATGGTCTCAATGACGCTGGGACAAAAACTACTGTAGATGAAATTATCGCGTGGAATTTTTATTATTCTATACCCTATTGGTATTCTTGGTACTCATCCCAAAAAAACAATCAATCCGGCAACTCCAAACCCAACATATCAGAAAATGTCAAAGAAAAATGCAGTGCTTTTATTGCTTGTGGGGATTATACTGAAGACGGGAAAATTGTAATCGCACATAATAGTTTCACTGGTTTTATTGATGGTCAATATTTAAATGTTGTTTTGGATATTCACCCAAACAAAGGTAATCGTATTATAATGCAAACAGCACCATGTTTTATATGGAGTGGAACCGATTTTTTTATTACATCAAAAGGAATTGTTGGTACTGAAACGACCATCGGAGGATTTAATAAATATAAAAACATGCTATCAATTGGTTGTAGAATCAGAAAAGCTATGCAGTATGGTAACACATTAGATGATTACGTAAAAATATTGTTACAAGGGAATTCTGGGGATTACGCTAACTCATGGTTATTTGGAAATATTCACACCAATGAAATAATGCGACTCGAATTAGGAATGAATTTTCACAACGTGGAGAGAACGAAAAACGGATATTATATTGGCTTTAATGCTGCATATGATCCCAACATTCGCATTAAAGAATGCAAAAATGATGGATTTTATGATATACGACGACATCAAGGCGCAAGACGAGTTCGATTGACTGAATTAATGGATGAAAACAAAGGTAAAATAAATATTGAGGTGGCAAAAAAAATCATATCTGATCATTATGATGTTTATTTACATAAAAAAAATAATCCATCATCGAGAACTGTTTGTGCTCATTATTATATGGATGCGAGAGAATACATGTCACAAAGTGAAGGTGCAAAACCATTTGATCCTCATGGCGCAGTTGATGGTTGTGTTACAGATTCAAAACATGCTGAACTCATGGGATTTTTTGGTCGTTTTGGAAATTCATGTGGAACACCATTTGTAAAAAAAGAATTTTGTAATAAACATATTCAATATGACAATTTCTGTCCTTACTTGAAAGATCGACCATCGCAACCATGGACATATTTTACAATTGCGAGAACCAAAACACGTGATATAAACAAAAGTAGATTCAAAGTAACCAAAGTAACCAAAGTAACCAAAGTAACCAAGAAAAACAAAACAAAGAAACGTGATAAAAAGGTGTAAAATAAAATTAGGTTATAATGTCAAATAAACATTTTTTGGTAATAATTGTTTAACATTATTGTATATTTTATTTAGAATAAACATAATGAAACGAGATATCATGGGTTGTAGTATAATCAAAATTATAAAAAATATTTTCTTGTAAATAGATAATGACGTTTTAAAATAAAAAATTGCAAAAATGAAAAAAATGACAAATAAAATATGAAAAATAAAGAGAATTTTACCATGAAATTGAATTGTTTTCAACCCCTGGGTTTCATACATAGATTTACGATCATTTGTAAATATATTAGAAGCTGTTATATTAAATTGTTGTTTTAATTTTTCATTTTTATTCAAAATATCCAAATACAATTCATAACTATTATTAGTATTTATATACATTGAATTATAATTTTCATTTAACTGTTTATTTTTATAAAATATTTCATCAAATCGTTTCATATATTGCTCCTTTAGAGCGTTGTATTTGTCAATATTTTTCTGTTCTTGAAAATTATTTGGTGTTGATTGTCCTAAAAATGCATAATATGCTTCTTGTGCTTGATCATATCTACTTGGTGCTTGTTGTTCATTTTCATAGGCGTTTATCATAGCATTATATAACGCACTAAGTGAAGCATCGTATTGACATGATGCATCACAAATTGCAGCGTTTGTTTGTGCTGTAACCAGATTATTAAATTGCGAAAAGACTTGACTAGATATTGTTGATAATGGCATTGTTCCACTAGGATTATAATTGCCATTTGTTACTGCCTGTGGATTTTGATTATAAGCATTAATTAAATCAGTTAGATTACTCATAATTTATTATATTATATGTTATATCTACTATATATAATAATATAATAAATTATATTATTGTATTCTACATAATAAAGCTATGAATTATAACTAGATAGAGAATTCATTCCCATTGTATAATCCGGTTTTTTATTTGATAGTAACTGATCTAACGATGACATTATAGTATCCCAACTAGATGTATTATTTGAATTTTTATTTGTGATATTTTTATAGTTGTTATAATCCAAATCTCTACTAATTAAAGGATTATCTGTTTTATTAATATCACCCAATACTGGTTGTGGAAGTTGATTTATCGAAGATAAAGAAGATAATGATGGTGTTGTTGCAGGATTTAATGTTTGAAATGATTCAGTTGGTGTAGTACATTGATTCGACTTAGTACTAAATGACATACCACTCGAACAGCAATTAGGACCTTGACATAAAGTAGGAATACTAGAAGATGATGATGAGTTATTATAACTTACAAACCATGGATCATTTCCACTAGCATCATTGCCACTAGAATCACCAAATGTAGTTGTTGCAGTTGTGGTGTTATTATTAAATTTTACGTTAGTTTCTTGATAAACCATATTATTTCTTGTAGAAAAAAAGTATAATTGATTTACTAAAAAGAAAAATGATATAACACCTACAATGACTGAAATATATTTAAAAACTACATAAGGTATCAAATTTCTTTTAACTAATATTGCACTTATCAATACTGGTAATATTAAAATAATGACAATTTTCATAAAACGAGCTTGTGCTTTGTATTTTTCACTATAGTAACTATTAATTTCGGCTAAACGAATGTTATTATTTTTGTTTTCAGCTAATGCTATTATTTTTTTTCTATTATCATTTAATTTACTTTCTAAAATATCCAACACTTGTGTTTGTTGATACAAAGTATCATTTGCCATTTTCAAATTTGTTTCATAAAATTGATTATAATTACCAAGTGAATCATATAAATTCATTCTCATAGAAGCAATTGAATTGATTTGTTGAATTATTGTTTTGACTTCAGTTTCTGTAAGGTTACCTTGTGCTAAACCCATTTCTAAATTTTGTTGTAATTGTGTTTCTATATTTTGTAACGTTGTGATGTTTGCAGTGGTAGATGAATCAGCATCAATCAAACTATTCATATTTGCATTATTTAATAATTGTGTTGTTGTATTTACTGTATTTGATGACATGTATATTTTTTCTTATATTTTATAATATTATGTGATATATTATGCAAATATTAATTATTCATGATATTTTATTTTTTAAAATATCATTATTTGTTGGGTGTTTTTGTTATTGTTATTGTTATTACAACAATACAGATAAGAAATTAACGTATGACATGAATCGATATCAATGCTATACTAATTGCTAAAACACTCCATAATGTATAACTTTGATTCTCTCGCAACACTACAATATTAGAATCGTTTTTAATATTTTGAGCATTAACAGCATTTTGTTTAGATTGTTTTTGAACTGCTTGTACAGCGTCAATTTCTTTAAATTGACGTCCCAAAATAATTTCGTTTAATTGTTCTTGTTGATTTACTGTCATAGTTTTATTCATTAAATTGTTTTGCATTGTAGTTATTTGACTTGATAAATTATTAATTTGTTGTCCCAAAGCATTTAATTGTGGATCTGTAGTAGTTATTTGAACACATTGCATATTTGTATTCATTTGTCCGTTTGTTTGTCCGTTTGTTTGATAATTACTATATAAACCAGTATTAATACCTGTAATTGATTTATTACAATAAGATGAATTATTTACTGTTGGATTACGAAGGAAAAATTGAGCATTTGGATTAGGGAATCTAGGTAGATAATTCGATGATGATTGTGAATACGTAGGCGTAGCAAACGCGGTTTCCATAAATTTAAAAACCATATTTCCATTATTTGTTGTTAAACTAATAAATGCATTGCAATTTGGTGTATTAATGCATTTTTGCATTGCACCTGATAAATCGAATCCTGTCCAATAAATAGATCCGTTAGAAGGATCTGTTATTGGCGTACCACTTGAATCATAATTACCCATATAGGTAAATGTATTTCCTTGACCTACTAGATTTTGCGGATATTGATATAAAATCGAATTTTTATCTACATATCCAATATTACCTAAATATTCGGTTTGATTAGGAACAGTAATTGTTGATTGATACAACGCATTCATTGAAATGTCACCAGTATAATATGTTTTATTGTTTTGCGTTGTCATTTGATAACATTTTGGAGTATTGGAGGACGTGTATAATACTAGATTGCCTCCTTGCATAGTGAACCACATCATCCCACTATGCGAACTAAATATGTCTCCTTCATATAACCATTGTCCTGTTTGCATATATCCAGCATAACTTGCATCCGTAATTGTTTGACAATTTGACTGTTGTACTTGCCCTGTCATATTTAATTGCCATGTAACATTTTGTTGATCTTGTAAAGTAGTTCCTGTAAATGCACTAACCATACCATTATCTTGAATTGTTAAAAAAGCATTTAAGGGCTCTCCTGATACTGAATACACAGCATTTGTTCCGTTACCTCCATAATACAATTGATCTTGCAATGAACAACTATTTGGAAGACCCCCACCAACTAGAACATTGGATACTAAACAATTACTTGTACCATTTGCTGGATTGAAATTATTTACACCAAAATAAGAGTTACCATTATTATATGCATATTGGTAACATGTTTCCCACGTATTATTAGAGGAATTAGTTACATCTTGCATTGTTGGTACTGTTACTTGTTCTGTTGTGGATACAGGCACCAAGCCATATACTGTTTCTGGTTGTGTTTGACAAATCTGTTGCCAAGGAGCATACCAAGGACTTGAACAATTTGTTACATCTTTAGTACCAATTGCTTCATACTTATCTACCATATTTGTAACAGGATCTGTAACACTACTTTGATAACAACCTCTATAATTAGTCACTGATAAAGAATTATTACTACTATCTGATGACCATATTGCAATATTAGAGCTATTATATATTACTACATTTCCGGCTGGATCTAAGCTCATATAATTACCAGACATATCACTTCCACTGACTGGTGTAATATTCGTACTCCATAATTTTGTATAAGTATAATTTACTGCAGGACATTGACTAGTCATAGTATTGATATTAGCCTGAGAATTAGATATATAACAAGCACCTGTTTGACTAGTAGGACTTGATGTATTAAAACTAAAAAATTGAGAACCACTATCATATGCTACTTGTTGACATGTGCGAAAAGTATAATTATCAGTTTGCGAACCAGGCGCTAGAGACATTAATGGTTGTTGTTGGGTTGATGATATAGTTGTATTATAACAACCAACATAAGAAGCATCCGTAAATGATAAATGTTTTGAATTATTTGCATAGACATTTGTACCTTCATAACCAGACGAATACCATTGATATTTAGTATTACCTATTTCCATAGCAGGACTTGTATTAATATAGCTAGTACCCTCACTATCATAAACAGTCGCATTTATAGCACTGGTACTGTTTACATTGGTTGGTGTATTTGTAATTTGTGAATATGCATTGATAAGTCCATATTCAGATGATGATGAATTTGATACTTGTGTCGGTGAAATTTCATATGGTTGAGCAGTACCAGAATGAGTAATATAATAAACTTGACCACCTGAAATTTCTAAATTCTGTCCCAAATATGGATTGGTACTTGAATTCATACTTAATACTTGATTATCAGCATTGCTGATAAGAGTAGACTGTACTTTATTATATTGATTTATCAAGTTATTGTAATGAGCTGTTAAATCCTTTAATTTACCTATTTCAGAAGCAGTTAATTCATTTTGTAATATAACCGCTTCGGATTGTTTTGTATATGTAGTTAAATTGTTAGACGGGTTTTTGGGATTTGTATTTTGATTATTCAATGCTGCTTGTATTTGATTTTTTATTTGCTGTGAAGTGACAGTCTGGGTATTCGATGAATTAGAATGATATGGATTAGGAGCACTATATCCAAAATTCAGTCCTGATAAAGTCTGTGGACTGTCCATAGTTAGATTTTGCGAAGTTGGTAAAAATTGTGTTTGATTCATTGATCCAAATGCTTCTATATTTGAATTTGAAATCAACCCACCAATATTATTGTTAATAGTGCTATTGCTAAAACTAGACAATCCATATTTATTCTGCATATTTTGTTTTTTGACTTTTTTTAAATATTTCTTTTCGTGGTTTGATATTCCATAAGTTGAACCGTAAGAATTATTAATATTGGCATAATTTTCAAACATATGAAATATATGATTATATAGTTGTACTAATATAATCATATACTAAAATTTTCAATAAAAGAATGTTTAATTTAATTTGAAGTTTTAGTAGGAAAAGGCATTTTTGTCACTTTATTATTTGCATTTAATTTGTATAATTTAAATAAAACTACTACCAAAATTATGTACAAAATATTAAATTTAAATATAAAAAACATGCTTAATATTATTGTAATTATAAACATTTTTGGTTTTACACCTGAAAAAATAACCAATGATAATACAAGTAATATTAAAATGATAAAAACGGATATTTTATATTGCGTATAATAACTATTTACAACCTTATATGTATCATTTTTATCTTGGGAATATTTTTCTTGTTCTTCCAATAATCTTATTATATCTAATTCTTCTGCTAATAGTTTTTCTTTAAAACCAATTGCTTTTAATTGAGCTATGTTGTTCATTTGTATTTCTTCATCTAAAACTGGTTGAGTGTTTTTAAGTGTTGATAAAATTTGACTATTTAAATTTTTCAATTGAGCGTTATAACTTTTCAATTGCATTAATAGTTGATTTGAAATAGGAATTATAGCGGTATATGAATTTGTAGTTGAACCACCATTTGATAATGTATAATCACCTGAATAAGACATACATTTACCATTACGTGAATCAAATGTTGCACCTGTACAATTGGATAAAGATTGACATACTGCTTGACATCCAGAAATATCAGAATTAGATAAATCCGTTATTGAAATTAATTGTCCTGTTGTTGAAATTATCATTCTTCCTTGAAGAAAAATATATTCAACATTACTTACGTCATAAGCTCTAACTAAACCAGATGGGTCTGTAAATGTGGGTAACGAATTTAAATAATCTGTGTATGTACTATTATAATTTAATAATGTCGTATTAAATTGTTGTTGTAACGTTTCTAAATATAAAGTATTTGAATTTATTTCGGCATTTACATTATTAATATTCATTTTTTAATATAATATATTATTAATATATTAAATTATTGTGATTGTTTATAATAATTTATTTTTTATATATTTATTTACATATGTATTTACGTGTGTATTTACGTTAGTATTTACTTGTGTTTTCATAATGATATTATCGCTATAATATGGGGTTAGTAGTTTTAAATTATATAGATGAGGATATAAAGATAACACAGGTGATTGAATTGGTTTTTTTGATTGCACATCATTATATAAAAATCTAAATTTTTGATAATATAAAAAATACAT
>Ga0114968_10004068_pt1 | contig 10908 bp, 7 predicted proteins | sample M_130807_EF_Meta_FD_87020 | JGI IMG/M metagenome (GOLD analysis project Ga0114968, IMG submission 87020) | Freshwater microbial communities from Lake Montjoie, Canada to study carbon cycling - M_130807_EF_MetaG | ecosystem: Environmental > Aquatic > Freshwater > Lake | place: Lake Montjoie... | reverse complement strand
CGAAGTGAATTACCGCACTCAGGCGCGTCGTGCGGTTCGCGAGGTTGAAGAGGCGCTCATTCGCCTGAGCAGTTTGTCGTTGCGCGACACCGGGGCTGAGATCTCATCGACAGGTTACCGCCAGTCTCTGACGGCGTCTGAAGAGAAATTCAAATTTGGTTTGGCGAGCATCCTGGATCTTGAAGAGGTCAGGCGACTCTCGGTGAACGCCGATAATATTTTGGCCTCAGTACGGCGTGATCGGGTCAATGCCATGATCGCTTTATATCGGGCGGTTGGCGGTGGCTGGACAGCGGCTGACGCCTTGACCTTAACTGGGCTTGCGCAGACAGCATTGAAAGATACGACTATAGGCAATACAAAACCATGACATTGATTTCGCGTACGAGACTCAACAGATTTGTGTTGAGCAGCCTACTCAGTTTGGCTAGCCTAGCCGCCTGGTCGCAGCTCGCGCAGGCGAGTCAAGACGCGCCGCGGGCGGGGCTCACCGTCACGGTGACGCATCCTGAAATCACGCAAATCTCTGCGGTGATTACGGCTAACGGTAGCGTTGCTGCCTGGCAAGAGGCGCTAATCGGCGCGCAGGTAGGAGGGCTGCGCATGGCCGAGGTGCTAGTCAATGTTGGCGATATTGTTCAAAAAGGTCAGGTGCTCGCGCTCTTTGCGACCGATACCGTGCTAGCGGATTTGGCGGTGCAAAAAGCGCAGCAAGCCGAATCGCGGGCGGCGCTAGCCGATGCCAAGGCCAACGCCGAGCGCGCACGTAGCTTAAAAAATTCGGGCGCTTTATCGGCCCAGCAGATCAATCAGTATTTGACGGCCGAGCAGACAACCCAAGCCAGACTCGAGGCAACGACCGCGCAAGTGCAAGTTCAAGAATTAAGACTGAAATACGCTGAGGTGCGTGCGCCCGACGATGGGGTCATTTCAATGCGACAGGCGACGGTGGGTTCGGTTGTGCCACCGGGTACCGAGTTGTTTCGGATGGTGCGACAGCAACGCCTTGAGTGGCGCGCTGAGGTAACTTCTGAAGAACTCAGTCGAATTAAAGTGGGGATGCCTGTGAGTGTGTTTCCTGCGAGTTTGCCAAAGGGCGCACCCGCCATGCTTGGTACGGTGCGTGTGATTGGTCCAACCGTTGATCCGCAGGCTCGAACTGCGGTGGTTTTTGTTGACTTACCTAAAAACCCGAATGACGAGCCACCCGTACGAGCAGGTATGTTTGCAAGCGGCCAGTTTCAATTAGGCGCTACGCAGGGCTTGACCTTGCCGCAAGAGTCTGTCGTGATGCGCGATGGCTTCAGTTATGTGTTTAAGGTTGGTGAAAACCAGCGTGTTGTGCAGACCAAGGTCAGTGTTGGGCGTAGGGTGGGCAGTCGCATCGAAGTGCTCGTCGGTGTGAATGTCGCCGATAAGATCGTTGAGTCAGGAGCCGGGTTTTTGACCAACGATGACTTGGTTGCGGTTTCGGCGACAGCTCAGGCCAAGTAGACAAAAAGATGAATTTTTCAGCCTTCTCGATTCGCAATCCTATCCCAGCGATTCTGCTTTTTATTTTGCTGTCGATTGCGGGCGTATTGGCCTTCAAAGCGATTGGCGTTCAAGATTTTCCAGACATTGAATTACCGATGGTCACCGTCGAAGCGCAGTTGCCGGGCGCTGCACCTGCGACGCTTGAAACCGAGGTCGCACGCAAGCTAGAAAATTCAATCGCTACGCTTCAGGGTATTAAAAATCTCTACACCAAGATACTTGAAGGTGTGGTGGTGATTACCGTTGAGTTCGTGCTTGAAAAAGATCCCATGGAGGCGGTGAACGATGTGCGGGATGCTGTGGCGCGCGTGCGGGCCGAGTTGCCTGCCGATGTGCGTGATCCAACAGTTGTACGCGCTACGACCGCTGGTAAACCATTGTTAACTTATGCGGTAACCTCTAAGCAAATCGACGAAGAGGCATTATCGTGGTTTGTAGATAACACCGTAGCGAAGCAGTTGTTGACGGTGAACGGCGTTGGCCGCGTGAAGCGCATGGGCGGCCTCACCCGTGAGGTGAGAGTCGAGTTGGATCCCGCTCGGATGGCGGCGCTGAATGTGACGGCTGCTGAGGTCTCGCGTCGCTTGCGTCAAATTCAACAAGAGGCACCGGGTGGTAGAGGTGACGTGGGCGGTGCCGAACAAGCCGTGCGCACGATTGCAACGGCCAGTTCAGCCGATGAGCTCGGTAAGCTTGACTTCTCGTTGCAAGACGGGCGCCGGGTTCGCCTCAATCAAATCGCGACCATCGTGGACGCGACTGCAGAGCGCCGCTCGATGGCCTTGGTCAATGGGAAAACAGTTGTAGCGTTTGAAATTATGCGCAGCAAAGGTGCGAATGAAGTCGCGCTAGCGCAAGAAGTTCGACAGGTGATTGCAAAATTACGGATCGCACGGCCTGATATTCAGATCACAGAGCAAATCGATAACGTCGAAAAAACCGAAGAAAACTTTGAAGGCTCAATGCACTTGCTGTACGAAGGCGCCATTTTGGCAGTGATTGTTGTCTGGTATTTTTTACGTGATTGGCGAGCCACGATTGTCTCGGCTGCAGCCTTGCCGTTGTCGATTTTGCCGGCGTTTTTAGGTATTTACCTATTTGGGTTCACCTTGAATATGGTGACGTTGACCTCGCTGGCCTTGGTGGTCGGCATTCTTGTCGACGATGCGATCGTTGAGGTTGAAAATATCGCGCGCCATCTGCGCATGGGTAAAACGCCTTTTCAGGCTGCGCTCGAGGCGGCCGATGAAATTGGCCTAGCCGTTGTTGCGACGACGTTTGCGTTGGTGGCGGTGTTTTTGCCGACGGCTTTCATGGCCGGGATTCCAGGAAAATTCTTTAAACAATTCGGTTGGACCGCGGTACTGGCCATTTTGGCGTCGCTGCTTGTCGCGCGTTTGCTGACACCGATGATGTCTGCATACATTATGAAAGCGGTGCCAGAGTCAGCGCGCGAGCAAAAAGATAGCTGGGTGATGCGTCGTTACCTGAAGTCAGTGACCTGGTGCTTGTCGCATCGGCTGCTGACACTTGTGTTGGCAACACTATTTTTTGCGGGCTCTATTGCGCTCGTACCGCTTTTGCCCAAAGGGTTTGTGCCGCCGGCGGATCGCAGTCAAACCTTAGTCAATATTGAGCGGGCGCCGGGCAGTACGTTGCAAGAGACTTACTTAGCGGCTGAGCGTGCACGTCTCAAACTCGAGTCTATTCCTGAGGTGGTTAAAGTATTTAGCTCGGTTGGTGCCGGTGTGTCTGGCGATGCGTTTGCCCGAGGCTCAGCAGCTGAGGTGCGCAAGGCGTCTTTGACAGTCACCTTAGTACATCGCTCGGATCGTAAAAAAAATCAGCAAGAGGTTGAGGCTGATATTCGAGCGTTGCTTGCGCGTGAACCTGGGGTTCGCATCACAGTGGGGCCGCAAGATGTGGGTGTAAAAATGCAGATCGTACTGCAGAGTGAAGACCCAGTTGCGCTAACCGCAGCGGCGCATGTGGTTGAGGGCGAGCTGCGCGGCTTAAAAGGTGTGGGTAATGTATTGTCGTCGGCCAGCTTGGTGCGCCCTGAATTGATCGTGCGCCCCGACTTTGCACGCGCAGCAGATTTAGGCGTGACGGCACAAAGTATTGCCGAAACCTTACGCGTGGCCACCAGCGGCGACTATGACGTGAGTTTGCCAAAACTGACCTTGTCAGAAAGACAGATTCCGATCCGGGTCAAATTGCCTGACGCTGCGCGCACGGACATTGACGCGCTCGCGCGCTTGACGGTGCCGGGTCGGTATGGCCCTGTTTTACTGGGTAACGTAGCGACTCTGACGATGGATAGCGGCCCAGCGCAGATTGATCGGTTAAACCGTAGTCGTAACGTGGTACTTGACGTCGAGTTGGGCTCGCGTCAGTTGGGTGAGGTCTATGCCGAGGCGATAGCCTTACCGGGGTTACGAAACTTGCCCGCGGGTGTGCGGCAGACTGAATTAGGTGATGCAAAAGAAATGCAAGCGCTCTTTGCGAGCTTCGGCTTGGCGATGGCGATCGGTTTACTGTGTATCTATATGATTTTGGTGTTGCTGTTTCACGACTTTTTACAGCCAATCACCATCCTGGGCGCACTACCCCTGTCGATTGGCGGTGCGTTTGTGGCGTTGCTGTTAACCGGCAAAAGTTTTTCGATGCCCTCGTTGATCGGTTTGATTATGCTGATGGGAATTGTCACCAAGAATTCAATTTTGCTGGTTGAATATGCGATTGTGGCGCGGCGCGGCGGCGTTTCGCGTACTGATGCTTTGTTAGATGCGTGCCACAAGCGTGCGCGCCCAATCGTGATGACAACGATCGCGATGATCGCTGGGATGTTTCCGATTGCTATTGGCTGGGGCTCAGATCCTAGTTTTCGCTCGCCGATGTCGATCGCGGTGATGGGCGGGTTATTGACCTCAACAGTACTCAGCCTGTTGGTGATCCCCGCCATGTTTACCTACATCGACGACCTCGCGATTTGGTTGCAGAGAATTAAAACGAAGGTCATGCGTAGTGCTTAACTCAGCGACTGCACGTTGTCTGTTTCGAACCCTTTGCGAAGCCCTGAATAAAGCGCCCAAACTCAGTCGAGTCCTTTAGCCTTTACGCATCGTATAGAACACCGGCCCTTGCGCCTGAAAATCCAGCCAGCCCTTGCGTAGGGCGGTTAGGGTGTAGGTTGCACCAAGAGGAATGTAGGGCACTTGCTCCAGAACCTGTAGTTGAATATCCTGGCAAAGTGCCTTGCGTTGCTCTAGAGTCGAGGCGTAAAACCAGGCGGTTCGTAGCGTCTCGATGGTAGGATTGGTGGGCCAACCAAACCACGCTTGCTTGCCTGTCCCTCGAATCCCGAGATTACTCGTTGGGTCAAGATTGCTGGTGCCGGTCATGGCGGTGAAGCCAACGTTCCAGCCGCCTGCGGCAGGTAGTGCTTGGCTGTTGCGTCGTTGCAAATAGCTCCCCCAGTCCATCGCACGTAAATCAACTTTTAAGCCTAACTTTTTAAATAATTCTGCTGTGACAAGGGCAGACGCATGGTGCGAAGGGTAGTCGACGGGATCAAGTAAGACGATTGGTTCGCCGTTGTAGCCCGCTTGTTTGATCAGCGAGCGTGCCAGCGAAAAATCGCGTTTTCCAGTAAGTTTTTCGAGGCCCGCACCGGTTGCCATCGGCGTGCCTGGCGCCCAAACCCCTACCTTGTCGTTCCAGTAGTCTGGAAAGTCTGAGCCATTGGCCGCAGTCATGTACTCGGTTTGATTGACGACCGCCAAAATTGCGCGGCGCATGAAGACATTGTCAAAGGGCGGATGAAGGTGATTGAAACGCATAATTGAAATTTGAGGTAAAGCGCCCTTTATGAGTGTAATGGCGGGATCTTTGCGCAACGTGGGTATAAAGTCATTGTCAATGACTTCGATACCATCAACCTCATTATTTTGAAGTGCCGCCACTGCGGTCGCACGATCGTTGATCACCTGCCAACGAATATCAGTCACGTGCGCGACTTTTGGACCGGCGGTGTTGCTTGCCACGCCATCACTGCGCGGGACGTAGTCATTAAATTTTTCGTATACGACCTGCGAGCCAGAAATCCATTTGTCAGCAATAAATCGGTAAGGTCCGCTACCTACCATTTCTTTAATCGGAACATTATCAGGCGTGTCGGCTAGGCGCTCTGGCATGATCGAGGCAGAGGCGCCGGCCAACGAGTACGGTAGTAACGGAAACGGTTTGGTGAGTGTGATCTGTACGATGTTGTCATCGACCGTCTTGATTTCGCCGATCAATTCAAAAAGTGTTTGCCCTAGCGGATTGCGCTTGCCAAACCGTTTGATGCTTGCAACGACATCTTTGGCTAACACGGGTGATCGGTCGTGAAACTTTAACCCGTCGCGCAAGGTGAGCTTCCAGATTAAGTTGGTGTGATCGAGAGACTGGTTCGCAATCATCTGTGGCTGAGGTTGATAATTCTCGTCTAAACCATAGAGCGTATCAAACACCTGTAGCGCGTGACAGGCTGTGATGGTGGCGGTGGTGAACATTGGGTCTAAAAGGGCAAGATCGTTGGCGGGTACCCACCGTAGCAGCGACTTGCCGGATTGCGCGAAGCTCAGTGCAGGTAGCTGAGCAAGCGTGGTTGCGGCACCAGAACTAAGGATGAAGGTTCTGCGATCCATGGAGGATTCCTGTAAGCGATTGAGGTAAGCGAGTGAAGTGGGTCACTGCAGTAATTGACCGAAGGCATTGAAGCGAGTAATCGAAGCGATTGATTGTAGCGAGTGATTGAAGGCGGTTATTCAAGAAGGACTAACGTTCACGAAGGACTCACGTTCAAGAAGGACTAACGTTCAAGAAGGACTCACGTTCAAGAAGGACTAACGTTCAAGAAGGACTCACGTTCAAGAAGGACTAACGTTCAAGAAGGACTAACGTGGGTTCACAGAGCGTTGAAACCAAAGCAACGAAAGAGCCAGCGCTAAGATCGTCAGGACAAGCGCGAGTGCACCAAACAGAGCAGTGACTTCAGTATCACGTCTTTCAAGAGAAAATTTGCTCGATAAATGCCGGTAGACCTCTTTTAAATCCTGCGAGTTACCCGCCCGAAAAAACTCGCCCTCGGTTATTTTTGCCACTGCTTGAAGTGCTTGTTCGTCGACGCGGGCATAAAACGACGAACCTTCAAAGCCGGGAATAAAGCCATTAGGGGTTCCGAAGGCAACGGTATAGACGCGAACGCCTCGCTGTGCAGCTTGCTTCGCTGCAGCGAGAGGATCTGGCCCGTTGGTGCGTCGGCCGTCCGAAAGCAAAATGATAGCGCCGTTGGTATAGGATCCTGGAGGGACAGGCGCTGCGGCGGCAGTCGACGGCGCAGCAGGTTTGCGCTCGGCAAGTGGTTTACTACCCCAACGCCCAAACTCTTCGCCGTAGATCGCGGCCTGCAGATCTACACCAGAGTTCGGTAGCAAGGTCGCGAGCGCGAGTAGCAGTCCACTACCCGTGGCGGTGCCGCGTTGCAATTGAAAACGATCCACTGAGGAGACTAAGGCTTCGCGTTCGTCAGTGATTTGTTGCACCACCTGCGCCGTGCCAGCAAAAGAGACAACACCGACGCGAATATTGTTAGGAAGCTCGCGTAAAAACTCTTTGACCGTTGCCTGCGCAGCTTGGATGCGGTTGGGCTCAACGTCTTCGGCCAACATGCTGCGTGAGACGTCTACCGCAAGTACAAGGGTCATGTAGTCGGCAGGTAACGTAACTTGCGCGGTGGGCCTGGCCACACCGATTACGGCAGCGCACAAAGCTAGCCATAATAAGGCCGGAGGCGTGTGGCGGCGCCAGCTGTTACGCGGGCCAAGCGCTTGACGGATGATATTGAGATTCGGATACGTATAGGCAAAGCGATGTTTGCGCTTAAGTAGCCAAAGATAGATCAAGGGCAGCGCAAGCACTAAAGCAAAACACCATAAAAAGTGTGGCCAAATAAAGTGCATGAAAGCATCAGTAGAGTTATGATGAATCATCACTTTATCACCGCTTGGCGGGATTGGGTTATTTATGAAACGGGCCGCGCTCTATAGCCGTCGTTCAGTATCAGGTCAAAAAAATCCTGAGGGGTCGGCCGTGGTTGACGAGTCTGCTGCCCCAGGCGTGAGGGCGTTTAAGGCTTCAAGGTTGCGCCGGCTGTACGAGCGGCTGGGATGGCTTGCCCTTGGGGCCTTGTTTAGCTTGTCGATGCTCTTCGTCTACGACTATTTCCAACCGGCGCGTACTGAGTTGACGCAAGAGCAGATTGACGCTGCCGTCTTGCACACCCTAGCAACTAAAGAACTACCTGCACGTGCGGCGAGGGCGGCCGCGCTCATCGCGCCTTCGATCGTTCGTATTCGTGGTGACATCCTCGAGGCTAAAGGTACGCAGGTGGGTGACGATGACTTTGGCGTCGGTACTGGCGTGGTCATTAAAGACGATGGCACGATCTTGACCAATTTGCACGTCGTGGCGTCGGCGCCCCGACTCGTTGTGACCTTTGCGGATGGTTTAGAGTCGCCTGCGGTCATTGTGTCTGCCCAGCGCGACAAAGACTTGGCTGTCTTGAAGCCTCTAAATATTCCTGATGATTTGCAGCCTGCCACCCTTGGCTCAAGCCAAAACCTGAGCCCGGGCGACGACGTGGTCGCGGTGGGTTTTCCTTTTGGCTTGGGCGCCTCGGTGTCTGCTGGGGTGATTTCTGGTTTAAATCGTACGTTTAAACCTGCAGAAGGCCCGCCGCTCACTGGCTTGATTCAGTTTGACGCGGCTGCCAATCCCGGCAACTCGGGGGGGCCCTTGGTGAATATGGCAGGCGAAGTGCTAGGGATTGTGACGGCTATTTTGAATCCAACGAGTGTCAGAACATTTATTGGAATTGGCTTCGCCGTCACGATTGAGAGTGCGGGGACGGCTTTGGGTATGCCTCCATTTTAGTGGATAGGTCATTAGCGTTTGAGTAATAAGTGTTTTTGTATAGATGCTTAGGTACTGAGAGTCGCAGTCATGAGTGCTTAAGTCGTGGCTGCTTAGGCGATTAAAGATGAATAACGAGAAACCGAGATGAATAGTGATCTTCAAGCGTGGAATCGTGGTCAATCACCGCAACCTGTTCAAGAGACAGCCGTCTTAATGGAACGAGTGCTGTACGAAGTCAAGCGTATGGTGGTTGGGCAAGACCAGTTTTTAGAGCGGATGTTAGTGGCGATTTTGGCGCAAGGCCACTTGTTGATCGAGGGCGTGCCGGGGTTGGCCAAAACCTTGACGGTCAACACCCTGGCCAAAGCGATACAAGGCACGTTTAAGCGCATTCAATTTACGCCTGACCTGCTGCCGGCAGATTTGGTGGGCACGCAAATTTATAACCAAAGAACGAGTGAGTTTAGTACGGTGCTGGGACCCGTCTTTGCAAATCTTGTACTTGCTGATGAAATTAATCGGGCACCAGCCAAGGTGCAAAGCGCGTTGCTTGAGGTGATGCAAGAAAGGCAAGTCACCATTGCCGGGCAGACCCACAAAGTACCGTCACCGTTCTTGGTGATGGCGACGCAAAATCCGATTGAGACTGAAGGCACTTACCCTTTGCCTGAAGCGCAGGTTGATCGTTTCATGATGAAAGTGTTGGTGGGCTACCCCAAAGAAGAAGAAGAGTTTGTGATCGTGCAGCGTGTGATTGGTCCGGCAATTGCAATCGGCGCTGTCGCAACGACTGAGCAGATCGCGGCGCTGCAGTCACAATCTCGCCAAGGCTACGTGGATCCGGGGTTGATTCAATATGCTGTCAAGCTTGTGTCAGCGACGCGAGATCCCGCTCGCTTTGGTTTGCCTGACCTCGCGCGTTACCTGACGTTTGGTGCGAGTCCGCGCGCGACTATCGGCTTAATTGAAGGTGCACGCGCCTTGGCGTTTTTGCGTGGACGTGGCTATGCCTTACCGCAAGACGTTGTGGACTTGGTGCCCGATGTCTTGCGTCATCGATTGGTGTTGTCGTATGAGGCGTTGTCAGAAGGCTTGTCAGCAGATCAGTTGATTGAGCAAATATTGCGAGCCGTCCCCGTGCCTGATAAGCCACTCGATAGCCATGTTCGCGTTTCTTAAACGTTTCAAGCGTCGTCCAGTGGCTCCACCAAGCGAGGTGCGCGCCGGTGGTTCGTTTGCGGGTGCACAGCTTGGTGTGCTTGGCGGTGTAATGAACAGGGCGCCGCTTGCGCGTGGTTTTCCTGCTAGTGGTGCTTTCGTTCAGTCAGCGAGCGTACCTGTTGATGCCTATGACGCTACGACGCGCGCCTCCGAGCACTCCGCGGTTGTGCCAACTGCTGAGGCCTTGCTCAGGCAACTCGAGTGGACGGTGATCCGTCGGTTGGATGGCCAACTGCAAGGCGACTATCGCACGCTGTTTCGCGGAGCCGGTTTGATGCTCGCTGATTTGCGAGAGTATCAAGCCCATGATGACGTTCGCCATATTGACTGGAACGTGACCGCCAGAATGCAAACGCCCTATGTGCGTGAGCATCAAGAAGATCGTGAAATGACGGCGTGGTTTGTAGTGGATTTATCTGGTTCAGTTGATTTTGGCTCTGGAGCGATCAGTAAGCGCACCCTCGCGACAGAGTGCGTGGGTGTGTTGTCGAGACTGCTGACAAAGCACGGCAATCGTATCGGCGCCTTGCTTTATACCGGTGCGGGCGGGCATGCGAATGTTCTCGTGCCAGCCCGCTCAGGCAGACGGCAAGTGCTGCATGTCTTAGAACGTATGATGCGCGCCGAGTCGGTTAAGCAAACGCAAGAAACTGATTTAGGTAAGCTCTTGATCGATACGCAATCTGTTTTAAAGCGTCGCTCAACGGTGTTTGTGTTGTCTGATTTTTTAAGTCAACCTGGCTGGGATCGTGCCTTGAATCAATTGGCGCGTCGTCATGAGGTTGTTGCGATTCGCTTGTTCGACCCGATTGAGGCAGTCTTGCCTAACAACGGGCTATTGGTGATGCAAGATGCTGAGACGGGTGAGCAGATTTTTGTTGACTCGCACGACAAGGCTTTTCGGCAGCGCTTTGCCGAACAAGCGTTGTTACGCGAGCAACAGTTACGTGAGCAGTTTGCAAACGCTGGCGTTGATTGTCTAGAGTTGCAAACTGACGAGCCTATTGATCAGGCGCTTGTGCGTTTTACAAGACTGCGTAAACGGCGTAGTCAGTTAGCCACAGGTGCGACGGCAAGCGCCACCACAAATACGTTGGCGAGTCATTAGCGCCATGGTTTCCTTAAACTCACTGACCTTGCTTTGGCCTTCGCTGTTGTGGGTCTTTGCAACCTTACCTGTGTTAATTGGTG
>Ga0114968_10004063_pt1 | contig 10917 bp, 9 predicted proteins | sample M_130807_EF_Meta_FD_87020 | JGI IMG/M metagenome (GOLD analysis project Ga0114968, IMG submission 87020) | Freshwater microbial communities from Lake Montjoie, Canada to study carbon cycling - M_130807_EF_MetaG | ecosystem: Environmental > Aquatic > Freshwater > Lake | place: Lake Montjoie... | reverse complement strand
TCTAAAACAATACTATCACAACAAAAAAAGAAGAAAGGGCAATTCAAATAATCTTTTGTTTGTAATAATGAATATACTAAACTTGAACCAATACCATCATAATTATCTATATCTATAAATATAAAATTATGATTTTCATAAGCAATTTTAAGAAATTCTTTAACAAGATGTCCTTGATATCCAAGGGTAATTATAAAATCTGTTTTTTTATAATCAAATTTATCTATAATATGACATATAGCAAATTTATTACCAACACGAATTAAAGATTTATTGAGATATTTTGTGATATTTCCTAAACGACTACCAATCCCACTTGTAGTTATTAAAACTTTTTTTTTAAAAATTCCATATAAATCATTTAATTTAGATATAATCGCATTAGATATTAATTCATCAATATTAATATTTATCTTTTCTTTTAATTTAATAAATGATGGATAAGAAAACGTATAATGACCACAAATAAGAATTAGTTTTTCTTTATTTTCATCAGGATTAAATGAATTTGATACCCATTTTTTCCATTTATTAGATTTTAAACATATATCATAAAAATCTTCAAATAAACCATTTTCTTTAAAATAATTTAAATAGATTGATGTTTCAATTTCACCGAATTCAGGAGCAATATTTATACATTCAAGACCACATTTATATTTATTTAAAATAGTTTTATTATCTACCCAATCTCCATTATGTTCTTTTGAAATTAAATTATATTTTTTAGCAATTTGAACCATATTTTTTAATTTTTCTTCATCAAATACACCAATATTTGATTTTTCTTTTAATGCTGTTCCTGCTTGAACTACTAAATATTTAATTTTTGAAAATGCCGATAAATTTAAACGATTTTTTAATTCTCTAACAAATGTTTCTAATTCATCTAATTCAAATTTTCTAATTGCTTCTTCAGTTGCTATTTCAAATTCTATATTTTCATTTAAAGAATGACAAAATTCAATCATTTTAATAGTTTCATTAAGACCTTCATTAAAATCTTGATATTTCTTAAATGGATCTATATGGATTATATCCATATATTTACAATCATGTTCTAATGATAAATATCCATCATCATCATATGTTCCTTGTGAATTTCCTGAATGGTCTCTCTCAATTTTTATATTAGCATTTTTTCCTTTTACATAAGATACAAAATCAGCAGTAGTCCAATTATTTACATATCCACCATCAAAATCTATTTGTCTTCTAGAAGGTATAAACGTAATTTCTTCATTTGTTTCATTTACAAATTTAATAACATTATCTACAACATTTTTACTCATAACACCTATGAAAAATTTCATTTTAATCTTAAATGAAATATAAAAATATGCCTTAAATATCTTTATAATTTAAATAAATAGCAACTGATTGATTATCATGTTGAGGATACATCATTTTAGCAAATCCAAGCATTCCAATCCATTTATATGAAACATTATATTTTTGTATATATTCATTTAATGCTCTTAATTCATTACTATCATTATTTATATTCACTAATTCATCAAATACAAATATACAATTATCATCTAAATATGGATGAATTTTTTCTAAAACATATTTAGTAGAACTATATAAATCGCAATCAATATGAACAAATGATATTTTTTTATCTTTATTAGAATTTATAAAATCATCTAATGTATCTTGAAAAAGCCCTTTTATTAATATTACATTTTTATTAACATCGGGAATATTTCCATTAACATTAAAAAAACCTTTTTTTAAAATTATATTATTATTATCATCTATCCAATCATCAGGCAAACCTTCAAAACTATCAAAACCATAAATATTATTTAATGTAAATTTTGATATATAATTAATAGTTTCACCTGAATAAACTCCAAATTCTAACCATAATGAATTATTATTTTCTATTTTTAAATCTTCAAACACATATTTAAGAGCATATTTATTAACATTAGGAATATCAAATATATTCATTTATAATAAAAAAATATAATATTAATATAAAAAAAATCGCATTTAAATATTAGATATATATAAATGAACCCAAATGATATTGAAAATAAGAATAAGATAATTAATAATTTTAATATATGTTTTGAAAATGAAAAGATATATATTTATAATAAGAAAAATTTAATTGATTATGTTAATAGATATCATGATAAACATAAGAAATTGGAAATAGATAAGGATAAATTATTGGAATATTTGAATTCATTAATTCAACAAGAAATTTATGATAAACTTATAAATGAATATGAAGTTTTAATAAAAATAAATGATAATAATTTAATTAATAAATTTGATATTTTAATGACTACATTAACAATTGATATTCCTATAATGAAGAATTATTTAAACCAATCAGGGAATATATTAATTCATTTTCTAAAAATATTCATAAAATTTTAACAGACGAAAATAATTTCATCTATTTCAATATTTATAATTTACATAAACCGGAAAAAAAGAATTCATTTCATAATAGATTTCATATGATTTAATGCGTTTTTCGGGTTCCATTGATATATATATTTATTTCATATGTATCAAATTATTATTTACTTTGTTTTTTGGAAATGTATTCCTAATTCATTCCAATGTAATATTTCCTGTGAGTGAATACATGTCTTTGGGTCTAATTCCATAAGAACACCATCAGCACCTAAACTATATTATATGGAACATCTTTTTTTAATTCATAAATATGTAAATAACATTTAACATATTCAGAAGATTTTTCATTTATTTCTAATGCTAACCAAAATTTGAAGTTTTAATATTATAAGGATTTTCATCCGTAGAACATCTATATAAAAAAGTTCCTTTTGGTAATTTAGTCTTATTCATATAAATCCTTCCAATATTAAATTTAAATTTGATATTGGAAGGATAATTCATTATCATCTATAATAATATCTTTAATATAAGGGGATAATATTTCTTCGACTATTAAAGATGGATTGAATTCATCATAATTCATAAATATTTTAAGGAGTTGCTCAGAAAATCCTGAAATCATCGCCGTTCCTTCAACATCACATCTAACCGGAAAATTTTCATTATGATCTGAATTCAAATTCCAGAAGATAAATTTAGGAGGTGTATAATTATTATCTTTATACATTTTAACAATATGTTCATATGTTGTATTCAAATCATAAGGATTATCAGTAACTTTATCAAATTCCATATCAGTTAATACCACGAGTTTTTTAGGCATTTCATCATCAGGGATTGAAAACAATTTCCCTAAATTAATAATTAATTCGGAACAGGATATAAAATTAGTATTAAAACCTACTGGAATTTTTAACATTTCTTTATAACATTCAAATAAACTATCTGAATTTAAATTAATAATCGCTGGTCTCTCACTAAATGAAATAATCTTCTTATGAAACTTGCCTTCACAACATAAAGAAATTAATATACCAAGTGAAATAGCACATCTAGCTGGGATATCACCATTACTCGCACTAAACATAGAACCGGATAAATCAATAATAGGAATAGCATTTTTTAATAATCCAGATGATTTAATATTATCTACGATAGATTTCCATTGTAATTCGATAGTTTCATTTTCTTTCTTGTTTTCAAAATAATATTTTAATAATTCATGGGGAAGAATACCCGTAATATTAATTTTTTCCTTACCATTACGAACATCTTTAAGATAATTTAAATATCTTTCCTTATCATGTTTTAAAAATACGTCTAAATATTTCTTAGAAGCGATAGAAGGAACATGAGAATATGAGATTTTATCCCATTCTTTATTACACATTTTAGTTTCAACGATTTCTAATTTTTTCCTTAAAGGAACTAAATATTCCTTTCTATATTTCTCCATCTTATGTTTATCATCTTTTGAATATAACATAGAAGCTATTTTTTGTGCTAAACATCTTCTCTTATCATTCCTATCATTTTCACTTGGAGACCATTTAGCACATAAAGAAATCGGTTTATCTTCATTCAATAATTCCTTATCTTCTTTTAATTTAGTAGCTATTAAATGTAATTCATAATTATCGGCGAAACATAGAATATCTTTCCAACATCCATATTTATTTATATAATTAAGAATATTTAATTTATAGGTATTTGGTTTATTCTTTTTTAACCAGAAAATACATTCATTAGAAATCTTCTTCTCTTTCTTTCCATTAAGTCTATCTCTTCCATTAAAAATTATCGCAATTGTTTGATATGGATTAATTTTCCAACATTCATTCAAATATTTAAAATTTATATCCCTTTTTAAAGTTCTCGAATACATCATATAATAATCTACTATCATATTTCCAGAAGTTTTAAGCGAAATTGCTCCATTTTCCGTATGACTTATATTAGACATTATATATCATATATCATAAAATTTTATATATATTTAAATATAAAAAACTATTTAAGAATTAGATTTATTAAATAAATTAAGGTATTTTGTATAAAATACAGCCAGCAATTTAATATATCCTTAGAAAGGTGTTTATTATCGCTTCTTGTATAAGGAGCATCCAGCAATCTAACCACCGCTTTATTGGTTTATTTCCGCTTCTTGTGTAAGAAGCATCCAGCAACATCATTATAAGTTTTATTTTTATTCTTGAAATCATATTAAAAAATGATTTTAGGATTTTTATTTAAATTTCATAATGAATAATCAAGAAAAAGGTTTATTATATGAAAGATTTATCAAAAATTATATAATCTCATATCTTAATAAAAATGCTTATCTATGGAATGAATGTCCTGAAAATATTTTAATAGAAAATAAATTAATTCAGTCTCATAATCATATGAGACTATTAAGAAAAGAAGGTCATTTACATTCTTATAAAGATATTGGTATAGATATTATTCAAATTACACCAACCGAAAAGATAAATGGGACAAGAATATTATAAAAAAATATAATATTTGATATTTATTTATTCTATTGATGTAAATGATCTCATTAAAGAGACTAACTACTTACATTTGACAGTCTTTTAAGACGGTTGGTAGTTTTTGTAAATCCACTCCTCTTTTATATCTTTCTGGTCGTTCGTTATATTCCATATAATAGTTAAAGATTTTTTGAATATTTTTACAACCATTCTTATCACGATTGATACAACCATTCCGTTTATTTTCCATTTTATATGTCCTTCATGTAATGATGATAATAAAGAAATTTCTAAATTAGGCTCATGGCTTATTTCTCAAACTCGAAGTTATAAAAATAATTTATATGCGATGAAAAACGAAGATATTAAAAATTTATGGAAAGAATTCTTATCACAATATTTATAATTATTGTTCTCTTTCTTTTTCGGTTTTAAATCTAATATTCATCCATCCTTTTGATTGATTATAAATTCCATAAATTTTCTCGAAATATGACCTAAATTGATTTCTATCAATCTTCTTATTTTTAGAATTATTATCATTTGCTAACCATAATTTGAAATCTGAATATAATTCCATTACTTTCATTCCATCTTTACTATCTTTATCAACAACTATACTATCATTAATATATTGTCCAATCAAATCATTATTTTCTCTGTAATTATTCGTTGAATTAATAACTTCACGAGGTTCAATGATTTTAAGCGGATTAATATTTTTATGTCTATGAATTAACATAGATATGAACATATTTGAAAATTTGTCAATTTTATCATTTAAATCAATATCCATTGGAAATTCATTCTTTTTTTCTGGGTTTGGATTTTCGCAAAATTTAGATTGAAAGGATATCAATCTAATACGCCGCCACACAGAATGGTCATTTGCAGTAACCTCAGGTAAATGATTACAAGCTAATATCATCTTAAATTGCGGTTTAAATTCAATAGGTTCTTTAAATAATCCTCTTACTAAAATTCTATCATTACCTGATAATTCCTTCATTAAACCAATATTTAATTTATCTTCTTCACTTGGTTCTGATAATACGGCAAAACGCCTACCTTTTGTTCTTTCTAATTCCGATTGAGCTGAATTGGATGAAGCTCTTTTCTGTGTTAATAGAGAAATAGGGAGAGTTGAGTAATAATCACCAATAGATTTTTGAATTAAATCTAATAATCTTGATTTTCCATTGCTACCTTCTCCAATGAAGATATAGAACCTTTCTTGAATAATACTACCATCAATAGCACATGCGAGAATATCAAGAACATAATTTCTAACTGCTTCACTTACGAATAATTTAGCAAAGAAATCATTAATTTCAATTACTTCATCACATGTTTCATCATAAGGTGTATAATATTTATTTGTTCCAAATGATATGAAATCTTCGGGCATTCCTTCGCGAAATAAATGAAGTTTCAAATCATATACTCCATTTTCAAATCCTAACAAATGAGATTTGCTATCTAATAATTCTTCAAATTTCTCATCTACGAACAAGCATTTACATTCTTTCATAATATTTTCTTTATATCCCGTATTTTTCAATTGGAAAGCGATTTTCATAGCACTCGCGCTTTTCTTATTTAATAATTCTTTTTCTCCTTCGTCACTTGATAATGCTACTTTTTGATTATAATATGTTGCTCTATCAAGGAATTTCTTACAAATTTCTTCACTCAATTCTTTTTTAAGTTTCAACCCTTCTTTGGTTTTAACCCATCTATGTTTATCTTTATCATATTTAAACCATATATTCCCACTAATCGCCTTATATTCTCCTTTATATATTCCTTGAACAACTTTGGCGACATCATAATGAGTTCCATTACTTGTAATAGCGATATCAATTAAAGGAAGAACTTGATTATTAATAATTTCCAAATATTTTTGAAGGTTATCTTCTTTCGCCCACCATCTCAAAGTTCCCATTCCCAAATTTTCTTTCTTCATCTTATTCCATAATTGCTGACATTCTCCTTCCATATAACTACTACTAATTTTTGAAAATTCAATCCACGTATTTAATAAACGATAATCAATATTTCGCAAAGTCCAACCAAGATTAATCCAATCATCATATTTATCAGCGCGTGAATGCGATAAACATTCGCTCACTAATTCTTTCGCGAGAATATATTCATCATCATTAGTAAAATTCTTAACCATATTCAAGATTTTATTAGAAATAATATTACTATCCAATTTATCTTTCTTTTTCTTATCCATCATAGGTAATATATGGCGAATATATTCATTAATATCATTCTTCTTATCTAAACTTATCTCATTCTCTTTTACATTAGTCTTCCTCATGGAAAATAATCTAATAAAATCAATTTCATCTTTCGCATTTATTTCATATTCATTTAAATATGTCTTTTGTTCTTCTTTATTAAATTTATAAATCTTGGAAACTCTATACGCATCACCATCAGGTTTTTTACTACCGTATAATAACCAACAATTAGCACTAATAATCGCCTTATCTACAATATCTTCATATAAGGAACATATGTCCGGAATATTGAAGATATCAATACCTTTCTCTAAAATCTTTGTTCTAATAAAATGTTGAATATTATTATTAATAATTATATGAGGAAAAACAATATGAATACCATCTTTAATTTTTCCACGAAATTCGCTTGGACTTGGTTTCTCCATTACATAAGCAATATTATGGTCTTCACTAACATCTAAATAAGTATTAATAATCTTGAAATAGCAATCAACAATAGTTAATATATTATTATCTTCATATTTCCTACGTATCTTCGTTATACCTTCATTATTAATATCTGGACTAAAACGGAAATCTAAATCTACACGAATAGGACTTGGGTCTAACGGTTTTTCGGTTAAATGTAATTGAACACCATTAGTAATCGCTAATTCATATAAATTTAAGAATGTATCATAACAATCAGCCGGTATATTTACGGAAACCCTTGGAATACCCATACTCGTATTTGAGAATGGCTTCCCTTTATCACTCTTATAATTATCTAAAAAGGTTCGTAAATCCCCTATTGCTGTCATTATATTATTTTAAAATATTAATATATTAATCATTTTTTATTTTTAAATGTCATATTTATAGAAAAATAATGGAGTTAGAATATTGTAGTCCCATTGCTATTCGGCATAATAATAAGATTTGTTATACTAAAAATTCATTAACTACTATCATAAACGTTTGGAATTATCTCCTTCCTCTCGATAAAATCATTTATAATTCTACCGAAGAAGCGCCCGAATTATTCAAGAAATTAGATGATAAATTTAAATCTTATCTTCGTAAAGATAATACTTATTGGAGTTGGACGGAAATTCTCATACATATCGCCAATAAATTAAATAAGCCGAATATCATAGATCAGCTAAGACCGATTGAAAAGAAGGATTTAAGACCATCACAACCCGCTGATTGGGTTTCAAATCCCGTTGAATGGTTATCAAATCAGGATATTCATAAATGTCTTATTCAATATGATAATGTTGCGGAATATAAATATAAATTTATTGGAGTTTTTTCAATAGATTTTGGAATTCCAAAAAATCCGATAAATCTCAAAAAAATCATTGAAAAGAACCCTAATATCTCTTATATAGGTTTCATAACTAATTTATCAAGAGCACATGAAGTAGGAACACATTGGACATCATCTTTTTTTGTTCTTGACCCTTCTTTAAAATCATATGGCGGTTATTATTATGATAGCACAACAGGAAGAATTCCAAATGACTTACAACCGGTATTTGATGATATTAAGAAACAAGCGGAGGAATTATTTAAAAAGCCATTTATAATAAGGGTTAATAATAATAGACATCAATTTAGCACGACGGAATGTGGGGTTTTTTCAATAGCATTTCAAACGCGTTGGATATCAATATTAAGGACAAATAAAAATATAGAATTTGAGGAAATCGTTAGTTTTGAGGGATATAAAGACGATGTTATGAAGAACTTAAGGAATAAGATATTTAGACCGAATATAAATTCACTTAAAATAAAATCATAAATTTATTATCAAATATGGATTTTGAAGAATTATATAAAATTTCGTTGAAAATGTTAAATGATAAATTTAATATAAATCAATATCCAAAAGAAGATTTTTTAATTATTTATAAAACATTTTATCAAGAAAATAAAACACCTACAAATGATATTAATAAGGAAATTTTAAGAAAAATAAATCAATTATTTTCACAACCTATTAAGACTGATATAGATAGTAGAGTTAAGGAATTAGAAAATGTAAGGAATAATATTGATAAAATTTCAACAATTCCCGCATCTCAGCCAATATCATCAACATTAGTGAAAGAAGATATGATAATTCCGCAAATTCAAATAACTAACGAAGATAAACATATTTCATATAAAACATTTATTATAAATACGATAAGGAATAATTTTAAAATTACCCCATCTATTAATATTAAATCAAGTTCCATATTTCCGTGTTATTTATGTATTCCATCAAATATCAGGAAAGAAACACCATATTTAATATTATCTATAAATGATGGAATAAAAAATAATAATTATACATTTATACCTACGTTTGAAAATAAATGGGATATATGGAAACCAATAACGGAGACTTATAATGAGATTAATCTTAATAATAATAAATGGACAATAGTTATTTATGATTTTTTAAATAATATTATTGATTTTGATGAATATTATTCAACTATATATAATGTCATATATGATAAGAATGATGAAATGTATTCGCTAAAAATAGATAATATTCATCTATTTAATAAAAATGATAAGATTAAATTAATAATGAAGGATGGAACTTCGAGGGATAATAAGATAGCTGATATTAAAAATGATAAGATTTATATATATCCCGAAAATCTTGAATATAAGGATTTCATAGACGCTAAATTATTTAATTATAATAATCAATTTTCATTATTATTCAAATATTATTCTAAATAATTATCACGAAGATTAATAGGAATAATAAGACAATCATTGATAAAATATCTAATTTATTTTTTAATTTAATTATTTGATTTTTGGATAAATATGTCGGTATCGGTTCATTATCCAAATTAATAATTAAAAGATAGATGATATATCCTATGATTATTTTTATAACCATATGGGATAAAACTCCACCGGAATTTATATGTAAATTACAATAATTAAAAACAATTCTTAATCTAAATAAATCAACATTAACAATAACGACGAATAAGAATAGTATTGCTACATAACTTATTGAATAATAAATGATGGCTTCTTTAATAGATTTCACGAATTTATTATCAATGAATTTATAAGTAGTATAGAGGGCACAATATCTTAAAAAGATGATTAAAAAGGCGAATATTAATTTATCATTAAAAGTTAATTCAAGTTCTTTTAAAGGGTCAAGATTATTATTCTCAACACTTTCGTAAAAATTAGCATTTGCTATATCATAATTCTTTTCTTTAACATCTTTCGCATAATTATTTAAGATTTGTTCGAATAACGTATTACCTTTATTATCAATGAATTTTTCTAATATTTGGTCTTTATGAGCACTATTAGGAATATACGTAGATACTTTTAATTTTCTATAATCTTTTTTAATATTATCAAATCTCTTTTTAATTTGATTTTTTCTTTCTTCAAATGTAATTTCTTCATCTTTATCTTTAAATGTAATATCTTTATTTAATAAATCACCAATATCATTATCATCTTTTACATCAAAAGCTCCTCCTTTTTTCTTGGGATTTCTTTCATTATCTAAATCTTTTTGTGTATCAATTAAATTTTTATTTAATGTTTCAAGATCTTTTTTAATATTTTCAATTTTAGTTTTTAGTATATCTATTCTATTAGAATTTTCACCATTTGGATTATTTGTTTCAAGTGCTTCAAGATCTTGCTGATAGTTATTTTTATTTTCTGTTTTTTGTTCTTTTTGCTTTTTTAAATCTTTAATTTTTTGTTTTAATTCTTCTTGTCGTTCATTTATATTTCTTGCTTCGACTTCTTCTTTT
>Ga0114968_10004056_pt1 | contig 10921 bp, 12 predicted proteins | sample M_130807_EF_Meta_FD_87020 | JGI IMG/M metagenome (GOLD analysis project Ga0114968, IMG submission 87020) | Freshwater microbial communities from Lake Montjoie, Canada to study carbon cycling - M_130807_EF_MetaG | ecosystem: Environmental > Aquatic > Freshwater > Lake | place: Lake Montjoie... | reverse complement strand
CCAGTCGCGCGGCTTGTCCAGCACATGGGCTTCAATGTGCTGGGCGATATTGCGTGCTGCCAGTGCGGCACCGCGCTTTTTGGCCTCAAAGGCATTGACCTGCTTGTACATTGTGCCGATGGCCTTGCGTTCCTCGTCGTGCAAGGTAGGCCAGTTCAGGGCGCCGGGCAGGTGGTCTTCGGCGTATTCCCCCTCGCTGCGGGCGTCAATCACCGTGTCGAATTGGTCAAAGCGGGCGATAACTTCGGTCGCTGGAAGAAGGTTCAGACTCATGCAATCAATTTCAATACGGCGGGCCAAACGTTGTCGAGCAGGATGGGGTGGGCTGTTTCCAGCGGGTGAATGCGGTCATTTTGGAACAGCGTGTCGGCTTGCGGTACGTCGGCCACGCCTTTGAGGAAAAAGGGCACCAGCCCGGCGCCCTTGGACTTGGCGACCTCGGCGTACATGGCAACAAACTGGGCGCCATAGTCAGGGCCGTAGTTGGGGGGCACTTGCATGCCCAGCAAGAGGACCCGGGCCTGCGCGCTCTGGCAGGCTTGCACCATCGCCAACAGGTTGTCTTTGCTGGTTTTGAGGGGCAGGCCGCGCAAGGCGTCGTTGCCCCCGAGTTCAATCACCACCAGTTGTGGCTGGTGTTGTGCGAGCAGAGCGGGCAGTCGTGACAGCCCGCCCGACGTGGTATCGCCGCTGATGCTGGCATTGACGACCGCGACCGACTTGCCCAGCTGACGCAGTCGCAGCTCCAACAGCGCCACCCAGCCGCTACCGCGTTTGAGGCCGTACTCGGCGCTCAAGGAGTCGCCCACAACCAGAATCGGGCCCTTCGCCTTGGCCCACGCGCTCAATGCCACACCCATCGTCAGGGCGCTGGCGGCTGCGTTAAAGTGTCTTCGATTCAAAGAAAGTCCCATGTCTGATTTCATTATTTCCGTCGAGCACATTTGCAAATCGGTCAGCGACTCTACCGGCACCCTTGAAATCCTGAAAAACATTGATTTTGCGCTAAAAGAGCGCGAGACCGCGGCCATTGTGGGCGCGTCGGGCTCAGGCAAAAGTACCTTGTTGTCCATCATTGCCGGGCTGGACACACCCACTAGCGGCACCGTGCGCTTGGGCGATCAGGACCTGTTTGCGTTGGACGAAGACGCCCGTGCGGCGCTGCGGGCTCACAAGGTAGGCTTTGTATTTCAGAGCTTTCAGCTGCTGGGCAACCTGACCGCCCTAGAAAACGTGATGCTGCCGCTAGAACTGGACTGGCGCAAAGACGCCCGCAAGGCCGCCACCGAGATGCTGGAGCGTGTAGGCCTGTCTCAGCGTCTGGGCGCCTATCCCAAGGTCCTGAGCGGGGGCGAACAACAGCGCGTGGCGCTGGCCCGTGCCTTTGTGGTCAAGCCCGCACTGTTGCTGGCCGATGAACCCACGGGCAGCCTGGACTTTGCAACCGGCGAGACTATCATGGCCTTGATGTTTGCGCTGAACCGCGAGCAAGGCACGACACTTGCGCTCGTGACCCATGATCCTGCGATTGCGGCCCGCTGCGACCGGCGCATCACCATTGAGGCCGGTCGGGTGGTGTCCAATGTGACGCACGCGGATCAGCCCGGTTCCTAGGCCGCAAGCGCAAGGCCGACGGTCCCCCCAAGGGCGATAATCCCGGTATGTCATCCCAAGTTCTATTCGGCTTTCATGCCGTGGGCGTACGCCTGAAAACCGCCCCGCAGTCGATCGTCGAGATTTACTTCGAACCCACCCGGCGCGATGCGCGCATGCGTCAGTTCATTGACAAGGTCAAGGAGGCCGGTGTTCGATTGATTGAGGCCGATGGCATGCGCCTGTCTAAGCTCTGCGGCGGTCATGGTCACCAAGGCGTCGCCGCGCGCGTGCAGGCGCTGACCCAGGTGCATTCGCTGGATGAATTGCTCGAAAACCTGGAAGCCACGCAACTCGCGCTTCCCATTGAAGAACGGGTCAATCCTCTGATTTTGGTGCTGGACGGTGTGACCGACCCGCACAATTTGGGTGCCTGTTTGCGGGTGGCCGATGGCGCCGGAGTGCACGCGGTGATCGCACCCAAAGACCATGCGGCGGGGATCAACGCCACGGTCGCCAAAGTCGCGAGCGGCGCCGCCGAAACAGTGCCTTATTTCATGGTGACCAACCTGGCGCGCACCCTCGGTGAGCTCAAAGAACGCAATATCTGGGTCATCGGAACCAGCGACACGGCCGCCCAAACGCTGTACCAGGTCGATCTGACCGGTCCGGTGGCGTTGGTATTGGGCGCGGAGGGCGATGGGATGCGCCAACTGACAGCCAAAACCTGCGACCAACTGGTGCGTATCCCTATGCGGGGCGCCGTGGAGAGCCTGAACGTATCGGTTGCCAGCGGTGTGTGCTTGTACGAGGCGCTTCGGCAGCGCGGCGGTCATTAACTTTTGAGACAAGGCTTTTTATGTATCACCCCTCTTTGAGACGTTTGGCGCGCTACGTCGGCGTGGCCTTGGTAGCGATGGCGCTGGTCGCCGTGGTCGGTTGTACGCAAGAGCAGCAAAACAAGATTGGCCGCGAAATCCAGAACTGGACCGGTACCAATGGCGTGCTGGAGGTATATGCGGGCGACAAGCTGGTGCGACGCTTTATCAAAATTGACAAGCTCACCACTGCGATGGGCACCGACGACAACAAGCCACGGCCCTATCGCTATGGATACGGCGTGCTCGATGAAAACTTCAACATGGAAGCCGATCCGGGCGAAAAAAAGGTCTACTTTGAGATCAGTGACTACGCCACGAATTACGTGTTTTTCGAGAGCCCGCGTTAAGCGAAGCGTTTCGCCTTTTTAGACCCAGCCCATCACGCCCGCCAAGGCACCTGCGCCCAGTATCCACAGCAGGTGAACGCGGCCCTGCCATACCAGCAGGCCGCTGGCCGCGGTGAGCGCGTAGGCGCCAGGGTGGGTGGTCCAAGTGCCGTGGGAACCCGCCAGGATCCAACCGGTTCCCACCAACAGGGCCACCACAATCGGCGCCATCCCCAGCTTGAAGGCGCGTACCGCAAGGCGCTCCCGGTTGCGCTGCCCCCAGCGGGAGGCAAAAAATGTCAGCGTCGCGCTGGGAAAAAGAATGCCCAGCATGGAGGCCAAGACGCTAGCCCCGGCCAAGGTCCAGGCCGCCAACCCGCCCGCAGTTCCGCCTGCGGCGTTCATGGCGACGGTCCAAGCCAACACAGCCACAAACAGCACGTTGGGGCCGGGCGCTGCCTGTGCCAAGGCCACCGCGTTGCTGAATTGGCCTTCACTCAGCCAGACCTGTTCAACGACCAGAAACCGGTGCATTTCAGGCACGGTCGTAATCGCGCCTCCAATGGACATGAGCGAGAGAGAGACAAAGTGCAGGAAGAGCGTGTCGAGCTCAGGCCATCCGAAGGCGCTCATGCTCCACCCCCTTTGTGTTGTGACACCAGGCAGAGGTATGCCCAGCCCATGGCGGGCAACCCCAGTCCTAGCAGCACCCAAATCAGCGGCAGACGCAGCAGCGCAATGGCAATGAACGTGAGTACCGACAGCAGGCTGCAGACCAACTTTCCCATCGCGTTGGTGCGCAGGGCCGCCATTAACTTGAGTCCCGTGCCGGCAATCAGCCCTGCTGACACCGCACCCATGCCCCGCAACGCATCTTGAATCAGGCCTTGCTCTGGCATGCCTGACAAGGCCACTGTGAGCGCCAGCACCACCACCAAAGGCAGTGTCAGCATGCCCGCCAGCGCCGCCAGCGCGCCTTTCCAGCCAAAATATCGATCACCCACAATGAGCGACAAATTCACCACATTGGCGCCCGGCATGATTTGGGCCACCGCCCAGTCTTCGACAAATTCTTCAAGCGTGAGCCAATGTCGTTTCTCGACCAGTTCGCGCTGCACCACGGCCAACACACCACCAAAGCCTTGCAACGCCAGCCATGAAAAAGCCCAAAAAAGTGCGCCGATCGAGGCGGGGCGTTGGGCCGACGCGCTGCTCATGCCCGGGCGCTGGCCAATTGTTCTGCCACCCAGTGCATCACCCTGGTGTCGCTGCACAACTGCACATGGCCTAGGCCGTCAAACACATGGGCTGGGGTGCCGGGTAGCACTTGCTCGCGTTGCGGGAAGACAATGGCGTCCTGCGGCGTGATGGCAATCCGAAACAGGCTTCGGGTCGCTGGGCTTTCGTTGGCCGACAGTTCCGCTAACCAGGCGCTTTGCCAGATCATCTGTTTGCCGTTGGGGGCACGCGCATGAGGTGACACTTGGGTGCCCTGATGCGGTGTGCCCAGGGTGACCGCCAGGGCGACACGATCCGTGCCGTAGGCGCGCATCCAGGCCCGAATCGCCAGTCCTCCCATGCTGTGCCCGACCAGCGCCACCCGAGCCTTGCCGGTGTGCAGGCAAAGGCTGCGAGCCGCCTGTTCGATCGCGGCGGCATAGCCGTCAATCGAACCGAAAACCGGCTCCAAATCAAGGGCCAACACCGCATGGCCGCGCGAGCGCAAGTAGGGCGCAAGGTCGTCCCAGATCCGGTGATTGCAGACAAAGCCGTGTACCAATACGACGCCCATGCCTTCTGGCAGGGATGTGGCGGTCAGTAAATGCGGTGCCTTACTGGCCCAAGGCAGGCGGAGCACAAAAAACCGATACACCCACAAGGCTTCCCCCACACTCGCACGCAAAATGCCGGTCCAGGAAGAGCGGTCCTGGTAGGCGTGGAGCGTGATCTTCACCATCCAGAGCCAGACCACGACCATCGGAAAAAATACAAAAAATGCCCAACCCGCCCACCAGGGCAAGTCCGCCAGCCAGGTCACGGTGATCGAGAACACACCGAGCATGCCCGCTTGGAACAGCAGAACCCTGCGCAGCATGCCGGCGAGCATGGGTGAAGCTATCCCTGGCTGCACTGCAGCGTGCGCCGCGCGGGTTCTACCCGGTCTTTCTCTGCCTGATAGTCGGTGGTGAGCACCCGCATCAACAAAAACCCTGTGCTGCTGGGGCTCACGACCACCTCTGCACCCGGCGGCGGTGGTTTTTGTTGAGGGTCACCGCCGGGGGCGACCAGCCACAGGTCCACCGGGCGGCCCTGGGCCTGGCGGTCATTGCGCACAAAGAAGTTGTCGCTGTTGGCGGCATACAGCGCCACCGACCAGTAGTTGGGCAGCGCTGGGGCGGCGCTGACCCGCACTGGCCCTTGCCGCAGGTCGTAGGCGCACACCGAATAAAGCATGTCCGGGCTGGGCATGACCACCGTGCGTGACTTGGCGCTCACCGGGTCCGGAAAAGACGCCTGGTTGTGCATGTTCATTTTCTGTGCCGCCGGACCGTGCATCAGCACTTGCATGATGACCCGAGGAGCGGCCCATACGGCCAGCAAATGTGCCAGTACGGCAGTCACCGTCAGGGTGAGCACCCGGTAAAACCACAGGCGCTGGTGGTCGCTGAAGTTTTTCATACACAGTCCCCGATTCGCTGAATGGCCGGCGCGACCAGTGACTGCGGTGCAGCCTGCAGGGCAGGTGAGGGGTTGTAGAGGCGCAGCGTCAGAGTCAAGCCACGATGGCCCGGTGTGGGCAGCCAATACACGCCCGATTGCTCGTTGGGGCCGGTGGTGAGCGCGAAGGCGCCGGCGGCGTCGAGTTTGGCCGTGCTGCCATTCAGGCTGTAGTGTCCATTCGGCGCGTCGAACAAGAACAGGTCGTCAGCGTACGCGGTGACACTCCACCAGCGGGCCTGCGGAGGGACTCCGGTGATGCGGTAGTTGCATTGCGATCGCAGTGCATGACCGGCGTCATCCCGGGTGGCGACGAAATACATGGTCTCGTCACGGCCCAGGGCCAGCAGCGCATTGACGGCGATGGTGGCACGCGTATACAGGCCCGCGTCCTGGCTGCCTGCTTGCAAATTTGTGCTCCAAGCGCCCACTTCGACCGAGGGGTTCAGCCAAGGGGATTTCTTGAGAACCCACCAGGCGCTTCCCAAACCCAGCGCCACGGCCCCCAAGTAAAGCACAGCGCCGATGGCGACGCGACGGACTCGCGCGCTCCAGTGGTCTTTGGTGCTCATAGCGTGTTGGGATCGGCGGTGGCGCTACGGGCCGCCTTGGCCAAGGGCATCCAGTGCAACAAACCAAACAGCAGTGCCAGTACCACGCTTACCCACAAGGGTCCGGCGTAGCGCTTGACATATTTGAAGGCGAACAGACACTCTACTACGTGCACCGCGAGCAAAGCCAAAGCCAGCTTCTGCACGACCGGAGTCGCACCCATCGGGAGGGCGATAAACAGACTGGCGAGCGCCAACAAGTAGGTGGCCACAAGCAGGGCTCTGGACAAAGTGTTGAACATGACTGTGCGAGGGTTGGGTAAGAAAGAATGATCCGACAGCTTGCGCTACATCAGGCGCTTTTTCTCGATCGCTGCGCTGCCGGCCGGTAAGGAGAAGAGCATACCGTCTTCGCCCACGGTGATTGGGCCGCCAAAGAACTTGGCCGCGTCACCTACAAAGGCCGGGTAGGCGAACTTAATGGGGAGCGGCGGCACGATATGGTTGTAAACCAGTTGCTTGACCTGCGCCGCGTTGGCTTGTGCCGCGGCTTCCTCGGGTGTGGTGTGGTAATTCAGGATGTCAGACATCACGTGGGCGAGGTTGTCCATCTTCTTGGCCTGAAACTCGGCCCCCAAGATATTGACTAACGTGGGTTGCAGCGCCTCGTGCACCAGGATATCGGCGCCTTGGGCCGCCGCCGCTACCGAGGGTGTTGCCTTGGTGTCTCCGGTAATCACGACCGAGCGCCCTTTGTAATCAAACCGGTATCCAACGGCGGGCTCAATAGGCGCATGGTTGACCCTAAAGGCCGTTATTTTGAGGCCCTGGTTGTCAAGCACCACTACGGTGTCCCCTTGGCCAGCGGGGGGGAGCGTGAAAGGCAGGCCCTTGCCGCCGCTGCCACCGGCGGGCATGATCTTCTCGCTGTGGTGCGCAACCCGATAGCCGTAGTCCAGCACATAGGCGGCTCTAAAACCGTCGACGACTTTATCCACCCCGGTCGGACCATACACCGAGAGCGGCTCGGTAGCGGTCGCCATGCCCCAGTGCTGCAACATAAAGGGCCCCAGGCCATCAATGTGATCGGAATGGAAGTGGGTCAATAACAAGGCTTCCATCTTGCCCAGTGGTAAGCCCATGTAGCCCATGTTGCGCGCCGAGCCTTCCCCCGCGTCCACCACAAACAGACGGTCGCCCGCAATGACCGCCGTACAGGGCCCCGCGCGGGTAGGGTCAGGAAACGGCGATCCCGTGCCGCATAGCGCCACATGCAAGCCCTCGGGCAAAGTCGGGATGATGTTGCGCCCGACATTGGCGTGGGCTACGCGCTGCAGCAAGACGGTGCCGACCTGCTTTTGGAAAAGCCAGGCGGTCGCCGCCAACACCAGGACCAGAGCAAGCAAGCCAACCAACCCTTTTTTCAGCAGACGCATACGCCATCTCCCAGGAAATCAAAAGTCCATTGTTGCATACACCTGTGTACGGATGGGGCGAAAGTCTGCCCCAACGCTCCAAGGCCAGAGAGACTGACCTCGCGTTTCAATAGACCGGCACAAACTTGCGGATGGCTGATTTCACGGCATCCGACAGGGTGAACCCCGGTCCATAGCGCTCTGCGAGCTGGGCGCATCTCGCTTCAAAGGCATCGATGCCCATGCCGTAAATGAATTGCATGGCACCCCCCGTCCAGGCCGGAAAGCCGATCCCAAAAATCGAACCGATGTTGGCATCATGCACCGAGGTCAGCACGTTTTCGCTCAGGCAGCGGGCGGTCTCAACTGCCTGGCGGTAGAGCAGACGGTCTTTCAAGTCGGTGATCGTCCACGTGGAATCCGGCTTTTCGTACAAGGCTTTGAGCTGCGGCCACAGGTGCTTTTTTGCACCTTTTTCTGTCGGGTAGTCGTAAAAGCCGCCACCGCCAGCGCGACCGGGGCGCTGATGGTGTCGCACCATGTCCGCCACCAAGGCTTCGCCCGGTGTGGGTAAATAGGTTTTGCCCTCAGCGGCAAAGTCGGCCATGGTTTGGTCCAGCACGTGCACGCTGAGGGTCAGTGCGGTCTCGTCGAGCACCGCCAAGGGGCCCACTGGCATACCGCATTGCATGCCGGCGTTCTCAATGGCGGCCGCTGGAATGCCTTCGCCCAGCATGGCCGCACCTTCCATCACAAAGGTGCCAAACACCCGGCTGGTAAAAAACCCGCGGGAGTCATTGACCACAATCGGAATCTTGCCGATGGCCTGAACGTAGTCAAACGCGCGGGCCACGGTGTCGTCGTCCGTGGCTTGGCCACGAATGATCTCGACCAGTTTCATCTTGTCGACCGGGCTGAAAAAATGGATGCCCACGAACTTGTCCGGTGCTGTGGACGCTTTGGCCAGGCCGCTGATCGGCAGGGTCGACGTGTTGGACGCAAAAAAGCCACCCGCTTTCAGCAGTGGCTCGGCCTCCTGCGTCACCCGGGCCTTGAGTTCACGGTTCTCAAACACGGCCTCAATGATCAGCTCGCAGTCTTTCAGGTCGTGCAGATCGGCCGTGGGCTGAATCAGTCCGAGCAATTTTTCTTGGGCATCGGGCGCCATGCGGCCCTTGTCTACCAGGCCCTGGCTGATCTTGGCGCTGTAGGCCTTGCCTGCATCGGCCTTTTCTTGACTCACGTCCTTGAGCACCGAAGTGATCCCTTTGCTGGCTTGCACATAGGCAATCCCGGCGCCCATCATGCCCGCGCCCAGCAGCCCCACCTTGGTGGGTTTGAAGCGCGGCGCCGTGCCCGGGCGCGACTGGCCGCTCTTGATGGCGTTCATGTTGAAGAAGAACGTGTTGATCATGGCGCGCGCGTTGACGCCGGTCATCAGCTGCGCCAAGTGACGCGTCTCAATCCGCAAGGCAGTGGGCAGGTCGACCTGCAAGCCCTCGACCATGCAGGCCAAAATTGCCTCAGGGGCGGGGTAGTTGCCGCGCGTTTGTTTGGCCAGCATGGCGGGGGCGACCGAGAGCATGCCCGCGACTTTGGGGCTGGACGGCAGTCCTCCCGGTACTTTGTAGTCTTTGGATTCCCAGGGGTGTTGGGCATTGGGGTTGGCAGCAATCCAGGCAAGCGCTTGTGCACGCATCTCGGCATGTGCGCCTTCGCCGGGTGCCACCAACACGTGCACCAGACCCAGCTCTTTGGCCTGGGCCGGGCTGAAGGTCTTGCCTTCGACCAAGTAGGGTTGCGCGCCCAGCAGGCCGAGGTGGCGGGTCATTTTGGTCACGCCGCTAGCGCCTGGCAGCAAGCCCAAGGTCACCTCGGGTAAGCCAAATTGGATCTTGCGGTCGTCAATGGCAATGCGATGGTGGCCGATCAAAGCCACTTCCCATCCGCCACCGAGTGCCGTACCGCCTAACAGGCTCACCACGGGCTTGCCCAGCGTTTCCAGGGCGCGGAAGTCGCCCTTGATTTGTTCAATTTCGGTGAAAACCGTGGCTGCGTCGGTCGGGCGAATGCGCATGGTGGCTTTGAGGTCGGCGCCCGCAAAAAACGTTGACTTGGCCGAGGTCAGCAAAATGCCCCGGATAGCGTCCTTGTCGTGCAGTACCTGCGCCGTCAGGGCATGCATGTCGTCCTTCCACTGCGCGCACATGGTGTTCACCGGGGAAGCTGGCTCGTCAAAGGTGACGGTAGCGATCCCGTCCTGAAGCTCGTATCGGATGGTTTTCATGCTCACACTCTTTCCACAATAGTTGCAATGCCCATGCCGCCGCCCACACACAGGGTGGCCAGGCCGTAACGCAAACCCCGGCGATGGAGCTCGTCAATCAGGGTTCCCAAAATCATCGCGCCGGTCGCTCCCAGCGGGTGGCCCAGTGCGATCGCCCCGCCGTTCACATTCACTTTGTCGTGCGGTACGTTCATTTCTTTCATGAAGCGCATCGGCACCACGGCGAAGGCCTCGTTGACCTCAAACAGGTCAATGTCTTCGATGCGAAGCCCTGCCTTGGCCAGCGCCTTGCGCGCGGCCGGCATCGGGCCGGTCAACATAATGGTCGGGTCCGCGCCGCTCAACGCGGTGGCCACAATGCGCGCGCGGGGCTTTAGCCCATGGGCTTTGGCAGCGGCTTCGTTGCCAATCAGCACGGCGGCGGCCCCGTCAACGATGCCCGAGGAGTTGCCGGCGTGGTGTACATGGTGGATGCGTTCAACTTGCGGGTAGCGGGTCAGGGCCACTTGGTCAAAGCCCATCGCGCCCATTTGTTCGAAGGCGGGTTTCAGCGCGGCCAGGCCCTCCAGAGTGGTGTGGGGTTTGATGAATTCGTCCCGCGCCAAGATGGTGTTTCCCAGTGCGTCACGCACCGGCATCACCGATTGGTCAAAGTAGCCTTGGGCTTGGGCATGGGTCGCGCGGCGCTGTGATTCCAGTGCGTAGGTGTCGACATCGTGGCGGCTAAAACCGGCGAGCGTCGCGATCAGGTCGGCGCCGATGCCTTGGGGCACAAAGGCGGTTTGCAGGTTGGTTTCCGGGTCCTGGGCCCAAGCGCCGCCATCGGAACCGATCGGCACCCGGCTCATGCTCTCCAGACCGCCCGCCACCACCAGGTCCTCCCAACCAGAGCGCACCTTTTGCGCGGCCATGTTGACCGCTTCCAGGCCTGAGGCGCAAAAGCGATTGATTTGAACCCCGGCGCACTGGAAATCCCAGCCCGCTTTCAGCGCCGCCACTTTGGGTATCACGCTGCCTTGTTCACCCACGGGGGAGACCACGCCCATGACCACATCGTCGACTTGCGAGGTGTCAAATTGGTGGCGTTGTTGCAGATCCGAGAGCAGGCCGGCCAGCAAATTGATCGGTTTAACTTCATAGAGGCTGCCGT
>Ga0114968_10004053_pt1 | contig 10924 bp, 9 predicted proteins | sample M_130807_EF_Meta_FD_87020 | JGI IMG/M metagenome (GOLD analysis project Ga0114968, IMG submission 87020) | Freshwater microbial communities from Lake Montjoie, Canada to study carbon cycling - M_130807_EF_MetaG | ecosystem: Environmental > Aquatic > Freshwater > Lake | place: Lake Montjoie... | reverse complement strand
TTGATTCCGTGGATTTCATCGCGTGTGGGTGGTTGGCGCGAATACAGCCGGAAGGTTTCCAGCCGTATGCCCAAAGCATCGCAGGCCTCGGCCTCCAGCGCGTAGGAGCCGAACTCGTTGACGCCGCGCAGGTTCAAGATGCTTTTGAGACCCAGCCGTTTTTTGTAATCACGGATCTGCGCGGGGCTGGGCTGGCTGGAGCGGTGCATGCCGCCGCCGATGGCGTACATATTGTTGTAAACGGCCCGGATACAACCGTGATCGACCAGGTGCATATTGAGCCAGGCCATAAGCCGGCCATAGGTCGAATCCAATCGAAAGTGCATGGGCAACCCGTCTGAAAAGTGCGCCGGAGTATAGCGGGGGGGCTGGCCCAGACGCACCCGCTGACCAAGTTGCCCGGGGCGGGGGTTCAGGCTGACAAGCTTGCACACAAGCCCGTGTTAGAGTGATTCGCGATACACGCATTCAAGAGAGGCTTGGAGTGCGCTGTTGTCTTTCAGGACATCGATTCGAATAACAGGAGATCAACGATGGCAGCTGACCCCTATGGATTGTTAGACAAGGAACGCATCATTGCCGGGCCGGGCTTTAACCGTTGGCTGGTACCCCCGGCGGCCCTGGCAATACACCTGTGCATTGGAATGGCCTATGGCTTTTCGGTGTTTTGGCTGCCATTGTCCAAGGCTTTGGGCATCAAGGATGCCATCCAATGCGGCCCCGATGTCGGCTTCTGGGGCCAGTTGTTCACCACCACCTGTGACTGGCAAATTTCCACGCTCGGCTGGATGTACACCCTGTTTTTTGTGCTGCTGGGCTCCAGCGCTGCGACCTGGGGCGGTTGGTTGGAGCGTGCCGGCCCGCGCAAGGCCGGCGTGGTCTCCGCTTTGTGCTGGTGTGGCGGCATGCTGATTTCTGCACTGGGCGTGTACCTGCACCAGTTCTGGATGATGATTCTGGGCTCCGGTGTGATCGGTGGCATCGGACTGGGGCTGGGCTATATCTCGCCGGTATCGACCTTGATCAAGTGGTTCCCCGATCGCCGTGGCATGGCCACCGGCATGGCCATCATGGGCTTCGGCGGCGGTGCCATGATCGGCTCGCCGCTGGCCAATGACCTGATGAAACACTTTGCCACGCCCACTGACGTGGGCGTGATGCAAACCTTTGTCGTCATGGCTTTGGGCTACTTTGTATTCATGATGGCCGGCGCATTCGGTTACCGCGTGCCGGTCAGCGGTTGGAAGCCCGAGGGCTGGACGCCGCCCCCGGCGCAGGTCGACAACGCCATGATCACCCAGCGCCACGTGCACGTTTCCAAAGTCTGGGGCATACCCCAGTTCTGGCTGATCTGGATGGTGTTGTGCATGAACGTGAGCGCGGGCATCGGCGTGCTGGGTATGGCCTCACCCATGTTGCAGGAAGTCTTCGGCGGTTCCTTGGCTGGACTTCCCGGCACATTCACCGAACTCGATAAGGACCAGCTGAAGTTGATTGCGACGGTGGCCGCAGGCTTTACCGCGCTGCTGAGTCTTTTCAATATTGGCGGGCGGTTTTTCTGGGCCAGCCTGTCGGACAAGCTGGGCCGCAAACTGACCTATGTCGTGTTTTTTGTTCTGGGCGGACTGATGTACGCCAGCGTTCCGGGAAGTTCCAGCGCCGGCAATATTGTCTTGTTCGTGGGCGCTTTTTGCGTCATTCTCAGCATGTATGGCGGCGGCTTCGCGACGGTGCCGGCTTACCTGGCCGACATTTTTGGAACCCAGATGGTGGGAGCGATTCACGGCCGTCTTTTGACTGCTTGGGCAACCGCTGGCGTCCTCGGTCCGGTGGTGGTGAACTACATGCGCGAGTACCAACTCGGGTTGGGTATTCCGCGTGAGCAGGTCTACAACCAGACCATGTACATTCTTGTGGGCATGTTGGTTGTGGGTCTCGTTTGCAATCTTTTGGTTCGCCCCTTGGATGACAAATGGTTTATGACCGATGAAGAATTGGCCGAAGAGCGGCGTCTGGCGCACGAGAAGGCTGCATTGGCGGCTGTGGTGCGCGAGGATGGTGCGGGGGCCGAGGACGCCGTTGCGCCTATCGTAGTGGTCATGGCCTGGGCCGCGGTGGGGATTCCACTGGCCTGGGGTGTGTACCGCACGCTGCAAAGCGTGGCGAAATTTTTCGCCTGAGTCGTTTCCCCGCGCGCCGACCCTGCCCGTGCGGAGACCGCACCGGCAGGGTTTTTTGTATGAAGGTGTCGGGCTGCGCAACCCTGTGCAACGCGGCATCAAACTGTGAATGAATATGGCTATATCCAGCTCTTCTGTATCCGGTGTGACCTTGGGATCTGTGGAGGACATGCGCCAGCGCATCCGCAGCAAAAGCAAACTCAAGGGCCGCCAGCCGGATGACGCGGCACTTGATGAGGTGCGTGCGTTGTTGGGCAGCGGCCCGCATCCGCGTGAACTGCTGATCGAGTATTTGCACCGCCTGCAGGACCACTACCGCTGTTTGCACGACCGCCACCTGGTGGCGCTGGCTAAGGAAATGCGCATCGGCATGGCCGAGGTGTTTGAGGTCGCGACTTTCTACCACCACTTCGAGGTTCTGAAGGGCGACGCGCAGCCCGCCGCCCTGACCGTGCGCGTCTGCGATGGCCTGAGCTGCGAGATGGCAGGTGCGCAAGATTTGCTGGCGCGCCTTCCCGAAATTCTGGGCCGTGACGATGTGCGCGTGATTGCCGCGCCCTGCATAGGCCGTTGCGAACAAGCCCCCGCTGCGGTGGTGCACCAGAACCCGGTGCCATTCGCTACCCTGGAAGCGGTGGCGCTGGCGGTGCAGGCGCATGCCAGCTCCCATGCGCCAGCCTCGGATGACGGAAGTTTTCAAGGTGCGACTTGTGCGGAGCAGGCGGTTTCCCCTGCTGCCGCTGCCGTGCAGGTGGCGCCCGCCCATGCCGGTCTGGATGCCTACCGTGCCGCCGGTGGATACGCGCTGGCAGCGGCCCTGGCGGCCGGGACCCAGGACGCCGAATCGGTCATCAAAGCCATGGAAGATTCCGGCCTGCGCGGCCTGGGCGGTGCCGGATTCCCGGCGGGTCGCAAATGGCGCATCGTGCGCGACCAGCCCGCGCCCAAGCTGATGGCGGTGAATATTGACGAGGGCGAGCCCGGCACCTTCAAGGACCGCACGTATCTAGAGCGCGACCCGCATCGTTTCCTGGAAGGCATGCTGGTGGCCGCGCAGGTGGTCGGTATTGACGCCTGCTACATCTACCTGCGCGACGAATACCACGGCTGCCGGGCGATTCTGGAGCGCGAAGTCGCGCGTTTGCAGGCCAATCCGCCGTGCCCGCTGCCCGCTATCTACATCCGCCGGGGCGCGGGTGCTTATATCTGCGGCGAAGAGTCGGCCATGATCGAGAGCATTGAGGGCAAGCGCGGTGAGCCGCGCATGCGCCCGCCCTATATCGCGCAGGTCGGTTTGTTCGGCCGCCCCACGCTGGAACACAACTTCGAAACCTTGTACTGGGTGCGCGACATTGTGCAAAAAGGCCCGCAGTGGTTCAGCAGCTTCGGACGCAACGGTCGCAAGGGCTTGCGCAGTTTCAGCGTCAGCGGCCGCGTCAAGCAGCCCGGCGTCAAGCTGGCACCCGCCGGTATTTCGGTGCGCGAGTTGATCGACGAATATTGCGGCGGTATGGCCGATGGACACAGCTTTTACGGCTACCTGCCCGGCGGCGCATCCGGCGGCATCTTGCCGGCGAGCATGGGCGATGTGCCGCTGGACTTTGATACCTTGCAGCCGCATGGCTGCTTTATCGGCTCGGCGGCGGTCATTGTGCTGGGTGACAAAGACCGGGCGCGCGATGCGGCGCTCAACATGATGCGTTTCTTCGCGCACGAGAGCTGCGGCCAGTGCACGCCGTGCCGGGTGGGTACCGACAAAGCCGCCACGCTGATGCAAGCGCCGGTCTGGGATAACGCGACGCTGGAAGACCTCAATACCGTGATGACCGACGCCTCGATTTGCGGCCTCGGTCAGGCAGCGCCCAACCCGGTGCGCTGTGTTCAGAAATATTTTCCCCACGAGGTGGCCTGATATGAACGCACCCGCCAAGTTGTCCGAAGTGAGCCTGAAAACGGTGGAGTTCACGCTCGACCACAAAACCATCCACGCTTTTGAGGGCGAGACGATTCTCAAAGCCGCCAAGCGCCACGGTGTCGACATCCCCCATCTTTGCTACAAGGACGGCTACCGCGCGGACGGCAACTGCCGCGCCTGCGTGGTCGAGATCAAAGGCGAGCGCACCCTGGCCCCCAGCTGCTGCCGCAGCGCGACCGCCGGGATGGAGGTGCAATCCACCAGCGAACGCGCCGTCAAAAGCCAGAAGATGGTGCTGGAGATGCTGCTCTCGGACATGCCCGACACCGGCTACAAATGGAATGAGACCGATGCGTCTTCCCAGCACGGTGAACTGAGCGACTGGGCCAAGCGCATGGACGTGCAGGTTCGCCCTGAACTCAAAGCCCTGCGCCGCGAGCAGCCCGCCACCGACATGTCGCACCCCGCGATGGCGGTGAACCTGGACGCCTGCATCCAGTGCAACCGCTGCGTGCGCGCCTGCCGCGAAGAGCAGGTCAACGACGTGATCGGCTACGCCATGCGCGGCGCGCACAGCGAAATCGTGTTCGATCTGCACGACCCCATGGGCAGCAGCACCTGTGTGGCCTGCGGCGAATGCGTGCAAGCCTGCCCCACTGGCGCCCTCATGCCCAAAACCCAGGTCGGCAGCCAGGTCGTGGACAAAAAGGTCGACTCGGTTTGTCCCTTCTGTGGCGTCGGCTGCCTGCTGACCTACAAGGTCAAAGACAACACAATCATCAGCGTCGACGGTCGTGATGGCCCGGCCAACCACAGCCGCCTGTGCGTCAAAGGCCGCTTCGGCTTTGACTACGCAGCCAGCCCGCAGCGCCTCACCGTCCCCTTGATCCGCAAGGCCGGCGTCGGCAAGGACCCCGAGCAGCTCAACCACCTCAACCGCGACAGCGCCGATTGGTCTGCGATCTTTCGCGAAGCCACCTGGGAAGAGGCCATGGCGCTGGCCGCGGGAGGCCTCAAAGGGCTGCGCGACCAGCACGGCCCCAAGTCGCTGGCCGGTTTCGGTTCCGCCAAGGGCAGCAACGAAGAGGCGTATCTGTTCCAGAAACTGGTGCGCACCGGCTTTGGTTCCAACAACGTCGACCACTGCACCCGCCTGTGCCATGCCTCCAGCGTGGCGGCATTGCTCGAAGGCGTGGGCTCTGGCGCGGTGAGCAACCAGGTCAATGACGTGGAGCACGCCGAATTGATCCTGGTGATCGGCTCCAACCCCACGGCCAACCACCCGGTGGCCGCCACCTGGATGAAAAACGCCGCCCAGCGCGGCGCAAAAATCGTGCTGGCCGACCCGCGTATCACCGACATCGGCCGCCACGCCTGGCGCACGCTGCAGTTCAAGGCCGATACCGATGTGGCCATGCTCAATGCGCTGATCCACACCGTCATCGAAGAAGGTCTTACCGATGAGACCTTTATCGCCAACCGGACCAGCAATTACGAGGCGCTGCGCGAGAACGTCAAAGGCTACAGCCCCGAAGCCATGGCCCCGATTTGCGGCATCCCGGCCGAGACCTTGCGCGAAGTCGCCCGGGCTTTTGCCAAAGCCAAGGGCGCGATGATTTTGTGGGGCATGGGCATCAGTCAGCACGTGCACGGAACCGACAACGCGCGTTGCCTGATCGCGCTGGTCAGCGTGACCGGGCAGATCGGCAAACCCGGCTCCGGCCTGCACCCGCTGCGCGGCCAGAACAATGTGCAGGGCGCGTCCGACGCCGGCCTGATCCCCATGATGTTCCCCAATTACCAGCGCGTGGACAACGCCGCCGCGCACGCCTGGTTTGAGGATTTCTGGGGCACCAAGCTGGACGACAAGCCCGGTTACACCGTGGTCGAAATCATGCACAAGGCCCTGGCCGATGACAGCGATCCGCACAAAATCCGTGGCATGTACATCATGGGCGAGAACCCCGCCATGAGCGACCCCGACCTGAACCACGCGCGCCATGCGCTGGCCAGTCTGGAGCACCTGGTGGTGCAAGACATCTTCATGACCGAGACCGCCTGGCTCGCCGATGTCGTGCTGCCCGCCACCGCCTGGCCCGAGAAGACCGGTACGGTCAGCAACACCGACCGCATGGTCCAACTCGGCAAGCAGGCGCTGAAAGCCCCGGGACAGGCGCGCGCAGATTTGTGGATTCTGCAAGACCTGGCCAAGCGCATGGGCCTGCCCTGGGACTACCAAGGCGAGCACGACGGTGTGGCCGCTGTGTACGACGAGATGCGCCGCGCCATGCACGCCGCGATTGCCGGCATCACCTGGGAGCGCTTGCAGCGCGAATCCAGCGTCACCTACCCCTGCCTGAGTGAAGACGCGCCGGGTACGCCCACGGTGTTCATCGAGAAATTCCCCACCGCCAGTGGCCGCGTCAAGCTGGTGCCGGCCGACATCATCCCCGCCAACGAGCGGCCGGATGCGCAATACCCCTTTGTGCTCATCACCGGCCGCCAGCTCGAACACTGGCACACCGGCAGCATGACGCGCCGCGCCAAAGTGCTGGATGCCATTGAGCCCATGGCCACCGCGTCCATGTGCGGCGCAGACCTCAAGGCGCATGGCATGGAGGCCGGCGACATCATCACCATCGCCTCGCGCCGGGGCGAAGTGGCGCTGCATGTGCGCCGCGACGACGGCACGCCGCAGGGCGCGGTGTTTGTGCCCTTTGCCTATTACGAGGCGGCGGCCAATGAGCTCACCAATTCGGCGCTGGACCCGTTTGGCAAGATCCCCGAGTTCAAGTACTGCGCCGTGGCCGTTCGCAAAGGTGGCACCACCCGCGAGAACGCCGGCTTTGGTGTCAATGATGCGGCGCTCACGCACTAAATGCCCACGGCAGACCTGCCGCGCCTGACGCAGGCGAACGCGCCGCTCACGCGCGCGGTCGCGGTCGTCGATGAGCACGGGCAGACCCGGCAGCTCGACATCCCGGCCGAGCGGGCGCTCACGGTCTATGTGGACAAGCGCGAACTGGTCACCCTTATGACCTTGGGCGCGCACCCCGAGTGGCTGGTGCTGGGCTATTTGCTTAACCAGCGCCTTGTTCGCGCCGCCACCGAGATCGAGTCGATCACCGTCGATTGGGAGGTCGGTGCCGCCGCCGTCAAAACCCGCCATGGCATAGCCGACCTGTCGGAAAAAACCGCCAAGCGCGTGGTCACCACCGGCTGCGGCCAGGGCAGCGTCTTCGGCGACCTGATGGCCGATGTGGACAGCATCGCGCTGCCCGAAGCCACGCTCACGCAAAGCGCCTTGTACGGCATCGTCAACACCATCCGCCTGCACGACAGCGTTTACAAAGCGGCCGGTTCGGTGCACGGCTGCGCGCTCTTCCAAGGCGATACGCTGCTCATGTTTGTCGAAGACGTGGGCCGCCACAACGCGATCGATGCCATTGCCGGCTGGATGGCACTGCAGCCCCGCGACAGCCCATCCGGCAGCGCCCAGCAACGCAGCGGCCTGCGCGCCGACAACAAAGTTTTCTACACCACCGGCCGCTTGACCAGCGAGATGGTCATCAAGTCCGCGCAAATGGGCGTGCCCATCGTCATCTCCCGCAGCGGCATCACCCAGATGGGCCACGCGGTGGCACAGCGGCTCAATTTATGCGCCATTGGCCGCGCAACCAACAAGCGGTTTTTGTGCTTCAGTGCGCCGCAGCGGCTGGTATGGGAGGCGGGGGTGGCGGGATGAATAAGGGGAGTAACTGTTGACGCAAACCTTGCAAAGGGTAAATTAGTTGCAAAATGATGTATCCTTTTTTTGGTGTAGCGATAGATCACACACATCGACCAGCACAGGATCAGGAGGACGCCAGATGCAGTTTGAGCAACAGGTAGAAATTGCGACCCCGGCAGAAACGGTTTTTTCCTTGTATGCAGACGTTGGAACGTGGGCTGCCTGGGATCCCGAAGTGAAAGAGTCTTCGATTGAAGGCCGGTTTGCTTCTGGCGTGACCGGGGCGTTGCGCCCGCTCAAGGGCCCTAAAACACAAATTTTCTTTACAGAAGTGACTGAAAACAGGTCTTTCACCGTTGAATCTCGGCTTCCTCTGTGCGTCATGCGTTTCGACCACGAGTTGTCGGAGTCGCCGGGCAGGGCGGTGACCAGGGTGACGCACCGGGTCAGTTTCATTGGCCTGCTGTCGCCCTTCTTCGGCAGGCTCATTGGCGGGCAAATACGCAGAGGCTTGCCTGGCACGATGCTTGGACTCAAAAGAGCCGCCGAGGAAAGGTACCCATGATCATTGACCATATTGGAATCGTCGTTTCCGACTACGAAGCGAGTAAGACATTTTTCGCAGCCGCCTTAGCGCCGCTGGCGATTTCTTTGGTGGGTGAAACACATGGCTGGGCGGGTTTTGGAAAGAGCGGCAAGCCAGAGTTTTGGTTTGGTCCAGGTGCAAGTCCGCAACAAGCGATGCACATCGCGTTTGTGGCGGATAACAGGGATCAGGTGCGGGAGTTTCACCAAGCGGCCCTTGCAGCAGGGGGCAAAGACAACGGTGAGCCTGGTATTCGGGCCCATTACCACGCTAACTACTTCGGTGCATTTGTCATTGGGCCGGATGGGCACAACATTGAGGCGGTTTGCCATTTCCCTGAGTAGCAAGCCGACTAGCGCGGGACTGGGCTTGTGCTCGCGCTCGGTGGCGGATTTTAGGGATGACTGGCAATCGTCAGTGCGGTTCCAACCAAGTCTGCATAGGTGGGTTGGCTCACTTTCAATTCGGAATTTGATTGACGGAGCACCAAAACGCATATACATTTTGACTGTGATCACCTGGGACGAAACCAAGCGGCGCGAGAACATCAGAAAGCACAAAATTGATGTTTCCGAGTTGGAGCCTGTCTTCGATAACCCGATGATTTCAGTGGAAGACACCCGCCAAAGCTACGGAGAAATCCGCGTACAGAGTCTAGGTTTTTGGCAAGGTCGGGTCGTGTTCTTGGTTTGGACCCCGCGTGGTGACGATACCGCGCACATCATTTCCTGCCGTTATGCCGATCGCAAAGAAACCTATGACTTCTTCCAAGCCTTTTAGCTTGGCGCAAATCGCTGCTGCTGCTTCGGCGGCTCCGCTGCAGACCACCACCCAACACAAAGTCGACTGGAGTCAATCCACGGTGACGCGGGGGGGAGGCGTGGCTGCTACCGTATCCGCGCTGCGTAAAGCACGGGGCCCCAATAAAAAGCCTGCAAAAGAGCAGGTGGCGATACGTTTGGATCAGGAGTTGGTGTCCGCTTTGCGGGCCAGCGGTCCGGGTTGGCAAACACGTGTGAACACTGCGCTCAAAGACTGGCTGGCTGCACAACCCGTGCCGCCCAAGCTTCGCAGCCCTCGCACTACATAGGCACACATTTCCAAGGAGCACCCATGAAAATCACGGTATCCACAGTTGTTGCAGCGCCCATCGACACCGTCTGGCGCGCCTACACCACGCCCGATGACATCAAGCAATGGAACGCGGCATCGTCTGACTGGCACACCACCGCCGCGACTGTGGATCTGCGGGTGGGTGGCAAATTTTCATCGCGCATGGAGGCCAAGGACGGCTCCTTTGGTTTTGACTTTGCTGGCGAATACACCCTGGTTGAAGCACCCCACCGCCTGGCCTATGTGTTCGGTGAGCGCAGTGCCGATGTGGAATTGTTGGCTACAGCGGCCGGGGTGTTGGTCACGATCCGCTTTGACCCTGAGACCGAGCATTCGGAGGAAGCACAGCGCGAAGGCTGGCAGTCCATCCTCGACAACTTCGCCCGCCATGTGGTGGCGCGCCACCACGCGCACTAGTGGGACTCGCTGCGAGCGCCTGCGCCGCCTTGTGGGCGGCGCAGGCGCAGCGCTCAGCTCTGGTAGTCGCTGATGGGCACGCAGCTGCAAAACAGGTGGCGGTCGCCGTAGACGTTGTCCACCCGCCCAACCGCAGGCCAGTACTTGTGGTGCTTGAGGCTCTCCAGCGGAAACGCGCCCAGTCCGCGCGCATAGGGCCGGGCCCAACCATCGGCCAGCACGCTGGCGGCGGTATGGGGTGCGTGCGTCAGCGGGTTGTCGTCGCGCGGCCAGACACCGGCTTCGACCTGGCGGATTTCCTCGCGGATGGCCACCATGGCGGCGATGAAGCGGTCGATTTCGGCCAGGGTCTCGCTCTCGGTGGGCTCGACCATCAGCGTGCCCGCCACCGGAAAGCTCAGCGTGGGCGCGTGAAAGCCGTAATCCATCAGTCGCTTGGCTACGTCTTCGGCGCTGATGCCTGAGGCTTCCTTGAGCGGGCGCAAGTCCAGAATGCACTCATGCGCGACCCGGCCGTTGTCGCTGGCGTACAGCGTGGGGTAGTGGTCGCGCAACTGGTGGCTGATGTAATTGGCTGCCAGAATCGCCGCCTCGGTGGCCTGCTGCAAACCTTCGGCGCCCATCATGCGGCAGTACATCCAGCTGATCGGCAGCACCGCCGCGTTGCCCAAGGGCGCGGCAGAGATCGCTCCGACACCCGCGCTGCCTGATGCGGGCAAGTAAGGCACCAGGTCTTCCACCACACACACCGGTCCCACACCGGGGCCGCCGCCGCCGTGGGGGATGCAAAAGGTTTTGTGCAGGTTCAGGTGGCTGACATCGCCGCCGAATTCGCCGGGTGCGGCAACGCCCACCAGCGCGTTCATATTCGCTCCGTCCACATAGACCCGACCGCCGTGGCTGTGCACCAGCGCACACAGTTCTTTGACGCGGGTCTCGAACACGCCGTGGGTGCTGGGGTAGGTGATCATCACGCAGGCCAG
>Ga0114968_10004044_pt1 | contig 10940 bp, 10 predicted proteins | sample M_130807_EF_Meta_FD_87020 | JGI IMG/M metagenome (GOLD analysis project Ga0114968, IMG submission 87020) | Freshwater microbial communities from Lake Montjoie, Canada to study carbon cycling - M_130807_EF_MetaG | ecosystem: Environmental > Aquatic > Freshwater > Lake | place: Lake Montjoie... | reverse complement strand
CATTCTTTAATGACAAAAAAATCAAAGGAATTGTAACTTTTACAGAGGATTTAAAACGCGACGATGTCATTATTGACATACATATTATTGGTCTCAAGAAAAATGCAAAACACGGATTTCATGTTCACGAATCTGGTGATTTAAGCGAACATTGCGAAAGCATGTGCGCACATTTTAACCCGTACGGAAAAAATCATGGTTGCCCTGGCGCAAAAGAACGTCATGTCGGCGACTTAGGCAACTTACATACCGACGCGCAAGGCGTAGCACATTATAGAATGCGGGATGATGTCATCAAGTTGAGAGGTAGCAAAGCTAATATTATTGGCAGGGGGCTTATTATACACGCCGACGAAGACGATTGTGGGCTAGGAGGATTCGACGATAGTTTGAAAACGGGGCATGCAGGTAAACGAATTGCATGCGCCGTTATAGGCTACTCAAAAGCTAATTTTTCTTCTTGATCATTTATGCATTAAATGTGTTTCCTTCCATATTTGCAATGTTGCCTTTGAGAAAATCCTCTAGGGCGTTTGCAGTTTATGCTGCGCTTATATTTAAGTGACCATTTGCCCCCTTTTTTTCGTTTTACTCGTTTGCTCGTGATGCGTTTTTTACCACCAGACTGATGTTTTTTATGAGAGCCAGTTTTTAATTTTAGCCATTCGCTAAAGGATTCACTAGTTCGTAGTTTTGTTTTATCTAAATTAGCGCAATTTTCATACTCTTCTACTTTACCATTATGAATATAACGCATACAGGGAAATCCCCCTGGTGATTCTCCTATTAAATTTGCTATATCACTAATATGCGCCTGTTCAATATCTACAATTACTATATCATCGTCGGTCCCATGTTTATCTTCAAATGCAAACCATTTAGGTTTTGTTTCATTGCATGGCCCACAGCCATCCATATAAATTAAAAGAAATACATGTTTTCCGTCCTGTATACCCTTTTTAATTATTTCTACTTTTTCCTTATCAGATTTTTCGTGAGTTGACATTTGTATAATTTATTTATAGAAAATAATTTAGAGCAATTTATTTAACCGGTTTTTTTAATCCTTGTTTAATATATACTTATGTCATCTCTTATGTTAGTAATAATAGTTGTATTTTTAGCAGGAATTTATTTTTGTTCAAAACCTTGTGAAGGTTTCACGGGTCAAGTGAACACAAATAGATGCCCTAATATTTTAATACAAAAAGAATCAAAATTGTACTTGTATAATTCTAAAATAGCAAAGGTTCCTGGAATAAACCCTGTAGAATTTAATAATTTAGAAGAGTATACAGAATTTTTAGATTGGCAGAGAAGTCAAGGCATACGATGTCCAGTTCTATATTTGCAACGAACTTACGACGCTCAAGGTAACCCAGTTTATAAAGTCAGACCTAGTCCTAATGATTTACAGGGTGGACTTCCACCTAATGCGCCGTATTCAAAAAAACCTAATCCAACACTTTTAATTGATGCTACGCAATCTGACCAGCCGTATAATAAGAATTCTTATCCTGCATTTGATAGTTCATCTTATTATGTCGGAACAACCACGCCATTAGATAATATGAATACAATTCAACAAACACAAGGAATAAGTCCTAATCCAATGGATGATAACTGGGGTGGTGCAGATTATACACAATCATTGGTAGACCAAGGTTTTTATGCAGGCAACGAAGTTTCAATTCGTGTTTAATCTTAGCGGGGGAACCCAGGTTTAACGAAGTAGCCCCCCTCCTGCCCTTCGGGAAGGAAAGATCCTTACCATTTTCAATAAAAATCTTTATTTATTGAAAATTGCCTTTTTTAATCCAGTCTCCCGGTGGATAACGCTAGTTCCCGGTGGATGAAACTATAAAAGTAAAAGTAAAAATATAAATAAGCTCTTATTTATATTTTTTTTTGTAAATTTAATTTCTAACATAATGTTTATTTGCAAGAATAATATTGACCTAATCCATTCTTTTTATTCCAGTTCAAGACGCGGTTGTTTTGCCAACCCGCAGCCAATAAGTTATAGGCGACGATTGACTTTCTGCAGGGAGGACCATTCATAATTTGACTCATAACGCTAAAAGGAAACATCACTGGTCCCGAAGGAACTTGGTTGTTGTTGCGGATACGAATAGTAGCACTGAAGGCACCCATTTTATATTATAAAAATATAATAATATAAAACTTGGTAAATAAATTGATTTTGCTAAATATACGCATTATTGTTTATCAAGAAATTTCATAATTGAATTTAGAGAAGCTTTCCCGTTACATAGCGTGTTTATTTTTTCAATGTTAGTCATGTCTTTATTAATATCCATTTTCATATCTAGCGCTAACTTCAACATTGAAAAATTTATCAAATCATCTAAATTAATTATTGCAGCTTCGTATTCTTTTCTATATTTACTTATTAATAAACTATCTTGCAATCTAATTACTTCGGCTTTAATTTGGGCGGTATAACTAGCCGCTCCACTTGTTTCACCAGTAACAATACTAGAAGTCAAACTCTTTGTAGAATTAATATTGTCTAAACCCTCCATTATTTTCATTTTTTTTATTGAACCAAATACTAAATAAAATAATACAACAACAATTGCTATAACAATCAAAGTTTTGAAAAATGTTTCAGACATTTGTATATATTATGCCTTCAATAAAAATTTTTGTAAATTTACTATAGTTGTTTTATTTATTTTTCTAGTTTGATTTTTGGATGTAACATAGCTAAGATTATTTAAACAAGCAAGACCGCGCTCTTCTATTTGTTTTGTTAAGTTATAAATACTTTTGAATTCTTTAATTATTGCTGTTGCTGTTGTAGAACTAATACCTGGAATTTGACATAACATAATTTCGTCAATGTTTTGGGGTGTAATATTTTCCTTTTTAACCTTTTTAATAACATCTACATATTCTTCCACTTTTTCCACCTTTTCCACCTTTGAAAAAGGTGGATCCAACCCTTCAGTCGCCAAACCTTCGATCGCCAACCCTTCGACCGCCAAATCTTCAATATTTTGTTTTACAATTGGCTCAACCTTTTGATAGTACGCTTTCTTGTTTTCCGAATTGCCTTTTTTTAATTTATTAGCGCTATTACATACAAAGAGCGCCGTCTCTTCAAGACTCATAGTTCTTATTACTGAAAATCCTTTGTAATAATTTAAAGAAAATATAGCCGAGTATATAGTCAGTTTGTCAATTTTGTCGACAAATTTGTTGATTTTGTTTATATCACCTTCAATAAGATAAATAATATTATGGTTTGCTACATCAAGACCATTTAACCGATACGATTGTTCTTCATAGCGGCCATCTTTAATACTAGCGCCCAAGTCCCTAATCGATTTTCTCTCTATAATCAACTTTTCCGAACCACCTATTTCTAAAATTACGTCACCTAAAGGTAATTGTTCAATAAGCACATTAATATCCTTATAAATTGGCATAATTGACATTAAAAACTTTATTTGCTCTATTAGGTCTTTTTCACGGCAGTCAATTCTTATGTTCATTCTAAATAATCTAATAAAGAAGTTATTAAATTATTTTTTGGTAAATATATAAAATTAACCCATGTTTCCTCCAATAGTGGCTCTGTAGCCATATTGTTGAGTTTGAATAGTTTTGCTAGGAATGCAAAGAGGAGGGTGGCCGTTGATCCATTGGGTGTTTACCGCACGAATAAGGTTGGGGTTGGATGACAGGAAAAATCCGACTCTGCAAGCTAAGCCGGCTTTTTTGGGCCCACCGCAGGTAGGCTGATTTTGCATTGCAGTGCTTTTGGCAATTCTGGTTCCGCTATAGTAGACCATTTTATATATACTCTAAATATTTTTTTTTATTCTAAATCTTTGATTTATCTCTCTTTTGGAGTTTTCTAAATTAGGAAAAGTTATTTTTATTTTTTTTTATTTTTTTTTATTTTTTTTTATTTTATTTTACAAATATATAACTAAAATGAATAATAGTGTTTTGGATCAGTTAAAAAAATTTATTGTTGATAATAATATTGTAGGAACATCCGCCGGCGTTTGTATCGCGCTTGCAGTTAAAGATGGAATTCAGTCAATGGTGGGTGATATTATTATTCCCTCCATATTAATTTTACTCAGAAGCATGCACATTGATTTTTTACGAAAGTATCTACCAGAAAATGGAAACTCTAACTTGAACATTCCTGAATTTATTAAACAAATGATTACTTTTGTATTAGTTGTTATTGTATCATTTTTATTTGTAAAATTAGCATTTGAATATTTATTAAATATTAAAAGTTCCTCCAAAACTGACGATAAAAAAGAAAATGTAGCTGAAAGCGCAAGGCGCGTAAATGTCGAACATTTTTATAGCGAAGATTTTTGATATAATCTATTCAAACTCGGCTTAAAGCCATTACGCCATTTAAAATATAGCCGCATGACTGATATTAAGGCCTTGTTGCACGACGACGATATAACTAGGAGTGAGGACGGACTTATTTTTAATCCGTATAATCCATTGAACGTAGAGATTACATTGAATGATGTTCAATCTATTCTTACTAGATATGGAGTTCCAGGTTTAGTTACAAATCTAAAGTTATATAAGCGAGCATTTGTTCATAGATCATACACGAAACGTCCTGGGTTTGAAAATATAGCGCAAAATATTACTATTGTTGAAAAGCCGGATGATTGTATGCCGCTTAGCACAAAGTCAAATGAGCGCCTCGAGTTCTTGGGTGATGGTATTTTGGAGTTGGTAACAAAGTATTATTTGTATAGACGTTTTCCTAAAGAGAATGAAGGATTTATGACAGAGAAAAAAATTGCCATTGTTAAAAATGAGGCTATTGGTAAAATTGCTATGGAAATGAGGCTTAATAAATGGTTAATTTTATCTAAACATGCCGAAGAGAAAAAAATAAGGACAAACCTGAAAAAGCTGGGTTGCCTTTTTGAGTCATTTTTAGGAGCTCTGTTTCTTGATTTTAATAAAATTAATGTCAAGGATGAAGAAGGATGGTTTACAAATGTATTTGTCACTGGACCCGGCTTTCAAATGGCGCAAAAGTTCGTAGAAAATATTTTTGAAAAGCATATTGACTGGATTGCGCTAATTCAAAATGACGATAATTATAAAAACATTTTACAAGTTAAGATACAGAAAGAATTCAAGGTGACACCTCATTATTTGGAAATTCAACATGATCCTGAACTAGGATATAAGATGGGAGTTTATTTATGTTTAGGTCAGCAAGTACATAATTTAACGCACGTTGATGCTTTATATTTGGGCAAAAATAAATTGAATACATTCAAAGATGTACAAGATTATGTTTCAGCGAATGGTAAAATTTTTCTTTTCCTTGGTCAAGGCGAACATAAGATTAAAAGAAAGGCGGAACAAGAAGCATGCCTTGAAGCGCTAAAATTGATAGAACGATTATTGTAAAATAGTTTATATATTTTTGTCGCGCAGTTCGTAATCTTCAATTTCATTAGTAACATTATCATAATCATAAAAATATTTTTCATTCCTAACGTTATCGCCTTCTATAGAGTTACTATCACCCCTTTTATTTTTAACTCTCATAAACCAGTCAAGCGATTGAATCACATAATGATTCATGTGAAGAAAACTATTATCAAGAATTTCTTCATTTGTTTTACAAAAACTTTCGTACGGGTGTATAGTTTGATTAATATAATTAGATGTAGTATTGTCGCAACGTATGTAATTTTTATTGCTTGTTACATGATTGTGAATGTGTAAATTAATCAAAAACTTTGTTCTAACGATGCATTTTGTAAAACTATAATTGCCAAATGGTTCTTTTATAATTCCTACATGGTCACCTTCATTATTATAGTTTGTTCTTTTTGTAAAACTTTGCACAACTTTGCTGGGTTGTTGTTTATCTAATGAATTGTAACCATTAGAACCAAATAGCTTCCAAGGGATATACACCTGTGAAATATCATTATGCAAAGTGTGCAAATATTCTTTAATTGTTTTAAATGTTTTTCTAGCGTAAATAAATTCATCTAAATCACATACAAGAGCCCAGTCATAATTTTTAGATTTCTCTAAAAAATGGTCGTTATAGCTTTTTGCTTGTGGAGATTTTCTCAAGTCATGTGCTAGTTCTACAATATTATTTGCAATATATGGATTTAAAACTTCAAGATAATTGTCATTGCTGTTGTTATTTATTAAAAAAAATTTGTCTACTCCCTCTTTTAAATAGTGTTCGAGCCATTCATTCATAATAGATTCTTCATTTTTAAACATTGCAATTAAACAAAGAGACATTTATATAACTAAATATATATAATGTTTAAGTTAGAATAACGCGAAAAATAAATGTCTTGTTTTGATGATAAAGTTAATTATTTTCAGAACAAATCTGAAAAGTTTTATATTTAATTATATTAGTATATGAATCCTTTAGAGAGACTAAAAGATAAGTTAAAAGTAAAACCTGATTTAAAAGAACGCGAACATAAACTTGTTGATGTAATAGTTGGGGTTGAACAACCTGAAAATACGTTGATACGAAGTGTTACTATTCAAGAAAATATTAATAAAGATTATAATAGACAAGAACTCAAAGACAAGTTGAAGAAAAGCGCATTATCTAAAGTAACTATAAAACTTCCTGCATCGGAATTAGAAAAAGTATCTGTATCTTTGGCGCCTGTTTTTGAGAGTAAACCTAAAGCTAAAAAAATGCCTAAGAAAATAACTTTACAGATTGAAGACGATGATGAAGATAACGTGGCAAAGTTAGAAGGAGAAGGAGAAGGAGAAGGAGAAAAGAAAGGCAAACAAGTAAAACCTGGTAGAAAAACTGAAAAAACAAAGAAGGGTATTGCTATTCTAGGTCCTGAAGAGTACGTAAGAATAGGCGATGCGCCTATAGTAGAACGTATTTATCCTAAACAGAAACTAATCAATTATAAAGTTTCAAGTTATTATATGAATAATCGTGAAATTTTTGTTAACTTTATAAACTCGTTATTTGAGCCATATAAAGAAGAGCTTAAAAGCGATACAGAAAGTATTAGTTGTGATAACATTGGACGTGGTTCCGATAAATTTTCTCTCCTTACACATCAAAAAATAGTCAGAGACTACATGAATTTGTATACTCCTTACCGAGGACTACTTCTTTTTCATGGGCTTGGTAGTGGAAAAACTGCAAGTAGTATAGCAATTGCAGAGGGAATGAAAAATAAGAAAAAAATTATTGTTATGACTCCTGCGTCTCTACGTAGAAACTACATGGAAGAATTAAAAAAGGCCGGAGACTTTACATATAAAAAAAATCAATATTGGGAATGGATATCTACAGATAAACATAGTGACCAAATTGATACGTTATCAACTTTGCTAAATTTACCAGTTGAATATATAAAGCGTAAACATGGAGCGTGGTTAATTAATATAAAGCAGCCGCCAAATTACGCAGCTCTTTCTAGTCAAGATAAGAAAAGTCTTGAAGACCAATTAGACGAAATGATTCAGACCAAATATACTTTTATAAATTATAATGGACTGCGTGCAAGCCGATTGAAAGAACTAACAAATAATTTTGAAAAAAACTTATTTGACAACGCAGTAGTGATTATCGACGAAGCTCATAATTTTATTAGCAGAATCGTGAATAAACTTGGCAAAGAAAAAGAAATTCCTGTAAATAATCGTGGAGAAAAAGAATACCTACCTAAGGCGCTTTCACTAAAATTATACCACTACTTACAAGACGCAAAAAATACAAGAGTTGTTTTACTCACTGGAACGCCAATTATAAATTATCCAAATGAAATTGCAGTTCTTTATAATATTTTACGTGGATACATAAAAACTTGGGAGGTTCAACTCGATATAAAAACAAGCAAAAAAATAACGACAGAATCCCTTAGAGAGCTTCTTTTGAGAGATAAAATATTAGATTACTTGGATTACTCGCCGAGTAGTGGAAAACTTAATATTACACGTAACCCGCTTGGATTTAAAAACAAAATTAAAACATCATCTGGCTATCTTGGTGTATCAAATGAAAAAAAGGATGAAACTGGTAAAAATGTATTTGACGATGATTTTGTAAGCGACGATGATTTTGAGAGACGCTTGATAGGATATTTGAAAAAGAATGACATTGAAATTGTGCCGAATAGTGTAAAGATTTATAACTATACTGCTCTACCCGATAAGTTGGATGCGTTTGCCACAAGGTTCATCGACCCTGTTACTAAAAACATAAAAAATATAGAGTCTTTTAAAAAGCGAATCATTGGCTTGACCTCTTACTTTAGAAGTGCACAGGAAGATTTATTACCCAGATACGAAAAAATACCGGAGTATTATCATGTAATTAAAATTCCAATGAGCGATTATCAATTTAAGATTTATGAAGATGCGCGAAAAGAGGAGAGAAAACAGGAGAAAAGTACAAAAAAGAAGGCGGGTTCATTTGATAAAGATGGTATTTATAAGGATTCAACTTCAACCTATCGAATTTTTTCTCGTTTGTTTTGTAATTTTGTAATGCCTCGCCCACCTGGACGTCCCATGCCAAAAGATGTCGATGAAGTTCAAGGTCTAGGAGAAATTTTAAAAGAGGCGGATAAAGAAGAAGCTAACATTGACTTAGATGCAGAAAATGAAGGCGAATTAGAAGGAGACATCGCATTAAACGCAATAGCCGACTCAACTTATCAACAAAGAATTGATAATGCAATCAAAGAAATACGAGAAAATGCTGCCGTATTTTTGAGCCCAGATAATCCCGATGGACTACAAAAGTATAGTCCAAAGTTCTTGCACATTCTTGATAATATAAATGACCCGGAACAAAAAGGGCTACATTTGGTCTATAGCCAATTTCGAACACTTGAAGGAATTGGGCTATTTACAATGGTTTTAGAAGCAAATGGTTATGCACGATTTAAACTTAGTAAGAGTGCAACTGGTGTATGGGAAATAAAAATGAGCGAATCTGATGCCGGTAAACCTACATTTGCTTTATATACTGGAACTGAAAGCGCCGAAGAAAAAGAAATTGTGCGAAATATTTATAACGGCGACTGGGATTCGGTTCCTACTAACATTGCAGGTCAACTTCGCTCTATTGCAAACAATAACAATATGGGCGAAATCATAAAAGTCTTCATGATTACTTCATCTGGATCTGAGGGTATCAACTTGCGAAACACTAGATATGTTCATGTTATGGAACCTTATTGGCATCCCGTTCGTGTTGAACAAGTTATTGGACGCGCAAGACGTATTTGTAGTCATAAAGACCTGGCACCTGAATTACAATCGGTTGAAGTATTTATATATTTGATGACGTTTACACCAGAACAAATTAAAAGTGGCGATTCAATTGAGCTCAAATTGAAAGACCTCAGTAAGAGAGACCCCAAAATTCCGCTTACAAGCGACGAAGCTCTTTATGAGATATCTTCTATTAAAGAAGAAGTCAATACGCAATTAATAACGGCGATAAAAGAGACGTCCATTGACTGCGCTATTTATTCTTATAATTCTAAAGAAAATTTGCATTGCTTGAACTTTGGTGATCCGGCAAATGATAAATTTGCATATAATCCATCTATTTCATCCGATCAAACAGATGTTGTTGCTAAATTAAATAAAAAGAAAATAGAATGGAAAGCGCAACCAGTCACCATTTATGGAACTAAATATGCGGCTAGGAAAATGGAAAATGATAAGACCGCTAATAAATTATATAATATTTATGACTTTGTCAGTTATGAAAATGCGCAAAAAACAGGGGACAACCCGGTGCTTGTGGGGACATTGGAAATAAAACCAAATGGAGAAAAAATATTTAACACGATCGTCGTTTAAATTCTTGAAGAATGTAGATGTATAAAAATTAGTCTATTTAGGCAAAGATTTAATAATAAATACTCATATTTATTTATTATTTACTAGCGGGGAACACAGGTTTAACGCTAATTATTACTTTGTTATTGATAATTTTATTAATAAAAATATTCTAGCTTTGATTTATCATTTTTATCATATGTTGTATCTAGGCCAATGCAGACAGCTTGACCCCACAAAGGAATGTAAGTTTTCTGTTTATTGTTATTTAAAAATAATGAAGATAGCGAAAACATACTTCTTGATAAAATAGTAACATTGCACATTGTTAGTAAATATAGGTCTAAACTTTCATCGTCATTCTTAATAACTTCATAGTCTAAAAAAGATGTGTCTGAACCAGGACAAGTTAGTAATACTACTTTATGTTCTGGAAAATCAGTTTTTGCTTTATTAATAATATTTTCTAATTTCATTTTTGATAAAGGTGCCTGTCTATTATTTCCATTGAAACTTACCCAAGATATTGATTCCCAATTGCTAACTTCAGTGTTTGCTATTTTCTCTTTATAATAATTTGCACAAGTCGAACCATCGTAATCTTCCCATCCAGTAGTATCATCCAGTCTAAGGTGAACTAATATTGTTTTGTCAACATCAAATGGGACGACGCTATATTTAGAAGCAATATTAGAGAAATAAGGTTTAATATCTTCATACATGTTTTCATAAAAATAACTAATATAGTCACTTTCAAGGTTTTTTACTGCCGAACTAGTATGAAATACGTAATCGCGATTATTAAATTCATGGCATTCGCCATCTGTTATACCTTTTTTATATAATTCATAATTATATTTAGCAATATAATCAAATAAAGCTGTAACAAAAACTGAATTGTTATAAAATCTATAAAGTTCTTTAGAGTTATTAATAAATTTGATAATATAATTATTTTTATGAGCAAATAATATTTGCGCCAAAAAAATAATTATATTTGTTCCCAACCTATCTCCTCTTTGATACAAGGTAATATGCATTTTAAAGTAAGTTAATAAAAACTTTTTTTGAAAATAAACGAAAAGATAATT
>Ga0114968_10004042_pt1 | contig 10940 bp, 6 predicted proteins | sample M_130807_EF_Meta_FD_87020 | JGI IMG/M metagenome (GOLD analysis project Ga0114968, IMG submission 87020) | Freshwater microbial communities from Lake Montjoie, Canada to study carbon cycling - M_130807_EF_MetaG | ecosystem: Environmental > Aquatic > Freshwater > Lake | place: Lake Montjoie... | reverse complement strand
GTTCGCGTTGTTGTCGATGCGGTCGCCGCAGTCCTCGACTTGGCACGGCACCGCGCGCGCGCAGGAGGGGTCGAGGCAGTCGATGAGCGCGTTGCCGTTGTTGTCGACGCCGTCGCGACAGTCTTCGATGCACGCGGGGTCGTTGGCGCACGCCAAGTCGGCGCAGTCGGCTTGACCGTTGTTGTCGTCGTCGCGGCCGTTGTCACACGTCTCGAAGGCACACGCGGGCGCGTTGACGCACTGCGGGTCGACGCAGTCAATCAGGGCGTCGCGGTTGTCGTCGATGCCGTTGTCGCAGCGCTCGAGCTGACAGCCGGCAAACACTGCGCAGGCGTCATCGGCGCAGTCGGCGAGGGCGTCGCCGTCGTCATCCCGACCATTATCGCAGGTCTCCACGAGCCCGCACCCCATGATCCCCGCGCAGTCGGCGTCCGCGCAGTCGATCAGGAAGTCGCTGTCGTTGTCGAGCAGGTCACCGCAGACTTCGGGCTGGCACGCCGGCTCGAGCGTGCAGTCGGGGTCGCCGCAGTCCACCAGCGCGTCGCCGTCATCGTCCGCGAAGTTGGCGCAGAGCTCGACGATCGGGCTCGGCGGCAGCGCGTCGATGTAACCCCCCAGCCGCTCGACCTGGATGCGGGTCAGCATGCCGTTCTGGGGCATGCGCCCGCCGCCGCCGACGTTCGCCTGGCTGCCGTTGACCTTGTGCCAAAGGAAGCTCGCCTGGCGGTTGCCAGGCTCGATACGCCGGAGCGCGCTCGACCGCGAAGGGACCGCCACGGTCGTCCGCGTAAAGGGCGCGTCGAGGCGCAGGCCCCCCAGGTCGCGGCCGATGTGACAGCCGGCGCATCGACTGTTGAAGAGGCGCTGCACCTCCTCTTCGTCCATCGGCGCCGCGCAGCGCCCTACCCCGAGGCAGTCGTCGTCGTCGCAGTCGGTCGCGCCGTCCGCGTCGTTGTCCGCGGTGTCGTCGCACAGCTCGGGGTTGCAGACGGGCAACGCAACGCAGTCGGCGTCTCCGCAATCCGCGACATTGTCGCCGTCGTCGTCCGCGCCGTTTGCGCAGTCTTCGGGCGTGCATGCGAGCGCACCGACGCAGTCGGGGTCATCGCAGTCGATGAGCATGTCCGCGTCGTCATCCGACGCGTTCCCGCAGTCTTCTGCGACGCAGAGGGGCGCGTCGGCGCAGTCGGGGTCGCGACAGTCGACGAGGCCGTCGCTGTCCTCGTCGAGCGCGCCTTCGCACGCCTCTCGCGGCGGGGTCGGTGTCAGCGCGTCGATGTAGAGGCCAATCCCCTCGATTTCGGCCGCGCTGAGAGGCTCCACCTCGCTGGGCATGCGCTCACCGAAGCCACCGGCGGCGAGGTGCTCCCCTGTGATCTTCAAGTACAGGTAGGACCGTGTCCGGTCGCCGGGCTCGATGCGGTCGAGCCGCGGGAGCTGGAGGCTCGGCACGTCGTGCGTCGAGGGCGTAAAGTCCGCCGGGTCCATCGCGAACCCCCCGAGCGGCGCGACACCGACGTGGCAGTTCATGCAGCGCGTGGTCAACAGCGCGTTGACCTCGGCCTGCGTGAACGCGACGGGCGAGGCAGCGTCAACCGGCGCGGCGTCGACCGGCGCTGCGTCGACCGGCGCGGCGTCGACCGGCGCGGCGTCGACCGGCGCTGCGTCGACCGGCGCGGCGTCGACCGGCGCTGCGTCGACCGGCATGGCGTCGGATGGATTCGCGGCAGGCGTGCCGCACGCAGCGAAGGTCAACAAGAGCACAGGCCACTTCAGGCTGCCGAGCGCCATGGTCCCCCCTCGAGCGCGACGCGCTCGGGCCAAGTTCAGAGCGAATCGATCCAGAGACCGATGGTCTCGACGTCGTCCGCCGAGAGTGCGGCGCCGAGCGGCATGCGGCTCGAGCGACCGCCTGCCTCAATGTGCGTGCCCTCGACCTTGCGGTACAGGTAGCTCGCGGCCCGGTCACCGGGCTCGATCAGGTCAAGGCCAGACTGGCCCGACCGCACGTTCACGGTCGTTACGGTGAAGTCCCCCGCGAGGCTCAGTCCACCGCTCGCCCCCCCGATGTGGCAACCGTTGCAGGTGGCCAAGAAGATCGCGGCGACCTCGGCCTGCGTGGGGCCTGTGGGGCTCGGTGCTCCGCCGACAGGCGCGGGCGTCCCGCCCATCGGCGCAGGCGTGCCGCCCACCGGCGGGGGCTCGCCGCCCACGGGCGCGGGCGTCCCGCCCACCGGCGCGGGCTCGCCGCCCACCGGCGCGGGCTCGCCGCCACCGGGCGCGGGCTCGCCGCCACCGGGCGCGGGCTCGCCGCCCACGGGCGCAGGCGTCCCGCCCGACGGTGTGCCCCCCGTGGGCGCGGGCATTCCGCCCGAGGACGCGCCCGCGTCGACGCTTGAGGTGGACTCGTCACTCGAACAGGCCGTGAGCATCGTGCTCGCGACAAGACAGGCGCCCAAGATGGGCCACGCGCGCTTCATAGAATCCCCCATGTGTCAGGATAAGACGGCAGCTGCCTCGCTGCCGATTAGCAGCAAGTGACGCTCCGAATCAACCCGCGCGCGCCACGGGGGACGCGTGGGGCGACCGCCCCGCCGGTCAGCTCACTCGCCGACGCAGCCGGCTTTGAACGTCGCGTTCAGGGTCGAGATGAAGGGGACGAGCTCCTCGCAGGTGGCCTTGCCCGCGGCGAGGTCCGCGACGAATGCCATGCCGCCGGGGCCGCAGGTCTCGACGCAGCCGACGTAGAGGCGCTCACGCTCCTCAGGGCCGTAGCAGGGGCACAGGTCGGGGCTCTCCGCCGTGGCGCAGTCGGCCAAGCGGCCACACTGCACGTAGCACTTGTCGGGCGCGCCCACGGCCGCCTCGGGGACCGGGTCCATGCTGTCGACCGGGCACATCAGGGGCGCCGCGCCGCCGACCGGCGCGCCCCCCGCAGCCGCGCCCCCCGCCGGCGTACCACCCGCAGGCGTACCGCCCGCGACCGCTCCACCCGCCGACGCGCCGCCGACCGGCGCGCCGCCGGTCGTCGCGTCGGGGTGCACATGCTCACCGCCCGCCGCGTGACCGCCCGCTGCCGCGCCGCCCGCTGCCGCGCCGCCCGTGGCGCTGTTATCCGCGTCGTCCACGCCGCAGGCGGTCAGCGAGAGACCAAGGACCAGACCACCGAGGAGAACCTTCGAGAGCTGCATAAATCCCCCATGAAATGGAACGCGCCCTGAATCGGGCGCGGTGACGAAAGTCGTCAAATGGAGCGTGGCACGGGCCGCGACTTTGTTTCAAACACGGCCGCGGAGCCGCTCACTTGTCGAGGCGGTTGGCCTCGGCGTACTTCTTCTTGAGCGCCTCGGAGACGGAGTTCGGCACCTCGGTGTAGCGCGCGAACTCCATCGTGAACTCCGCCTTGCCCTGCGTCGCCGACCGGAGCTCGGTCGAATAGCCGAACATCTCGGCGAGCGGCACATCGGCCTCGACGCGGGCGAAGCCGTCCTCCTCGGACGTGCCGGTGATGATGCCGCGGCGCTGGTTGAGCGTGCGGGCCATCGCGCCCTGGAACTCGTTCGGACCCTCGACCGCGACCTTCATCACGGGCTCGAGGATGACCGGGCTGGCCTTCGAGTACGCCTCGCGGAACGCGCCACGCGCGGCCTCCTGGAACGCGATGTCCGACGAGTCGACCGCGTGGGCCGCACCGTCGTTGATCACGACCTTGAGATTCACGACCGGGAAGCCGATGAGGCGCCCCTTGGGCATCATCGACTTGAAGCCCTTGTCGCACGACGAGATGAACTCGCGCGGGATCACGCCGCCGACGATCTGCTCCTCGAACAGGTACTCGGCGTCGGGCCACGGCTCGAGGTAGCCGGCGACGCGGCCGTACTGACCGGAACCACCCGTCTGCTTGCGGTGCGTGTAGTTGAACTCCGCCTTGCGGCCGATCGTCTCGCGGTAAGCGACCTGCGGCGCGCCGGTGTCGACCTCACACTGGTACTCACGCTTCATGCGCTCGACGTACACCTCGAGGTGCAGCTCACCCATGCCGCAGATGATCGTCTCGCCGCTCTCCTCGTCGACGAAGGTCCGGAACGTCGGATCTTCACGCGTGAAGCGGTTGAGCGCCTTGCCCATGTTGATCTGTGACTTCTGGTCCTTCGGCTTGATCATCAGCTTGATGACGGGCTCGGGGACGAACATCGACGTCATCGCGATGTCGACCGTGCCGTCCGTGAAGGTGTCGCCGGTGTTGCAGTCCACGCCGAAGAGCGCGCACAGGTCACCCGCGCACGTGTCTTCGATGTCCTCCATCTCGTTGGAGTGCATGCGGACGATGCGGCCGACCTTGACCTTCTTTTGGGTGCGCATGTTGACGATCGTGTCGCCCTTGCGCAGCGTGCCCTGATAGACGCGGATGTAGGTCAACTGGCCGTAGCGACCGTCGTCAAGCTTGAAGGCGAGCACGACGAGGGGCTTGCTCGAGTCGCTCGGCAGCACGAGGGGTGCCTCGTTGTTGTCGAGGTCCACCGCGCCGTTCTCGACCTCGCTGGGGTTCGGCAGGTAGAGGTCAACGCCGTCGAGCAGGAGCTGAACGCCCTTGTTCTTGTAGGCTGAGCCCATCATCACAGGGGTCAGGTGGAGCGAGAGCGTGCCCTTGCGGATCGCGCGGCGGATCTGCTCCGTCGTCGCCTGACCCTCAAGCGCGGCCATCATGAGCTCATCGTCGAACATCGAGACCGCGTCGATCATCTTCTCGCGATACTCGTTCGCCGTGGCGACGAGGTTCGCCGGCACGTCCGACTCGATGATGTCCTTGCCGCCCTCGCCCTCGAACCGGAAAGCGCGCATCGTCGTCAGGTCGACCACGCCCTCGAGCTCCGCCTCGGAGCCGATGGGGATCTGGATCATGACGGCGTTGTGGCCCAGCTTCTCGCGGAGCTGCGACGTGACCTTGTAGGCATTGGCGCCCTGGCGGTCGAGCTTGTTGACGAACGCGATGCGGGGCACCTTGTAGCGGCGCATCTGGCGGTCGACGGTGATCGACTGGCTCTGCACGCCGGCGACGCCGCACAGCACGAGGATCGCGCCGTCGAGGACGCGGAGCGCGCGCTCCACCTCAATGGTGAAGTCCACGTGCCCCGGGGTGTCGATGATGTTGATGAACTTGTCGCGCCAGAAGCAGTGCGTCGCCGCGGACTGGATGGTGATGCCGCGCTCGCGCTCGAGCTCCATCGAGTCCATCTTCGCGCCGACGCCGTCCTTGCCACGCACCTCGTGGATCGCGTGAATCCGGTCGGTGTAGTAGAGAATCCGCTCCGTCAGCGTGGTCTTGCCGGAGTCGATGTGAGCGCTGATGCCGATGTTACGAACAAGCGAGAGGTCGGAAATCATAGGGCCGCCTTTTGCCGGTATGAGGGGGTTTTCGGGCGCGGGATGGTAACGATCGAGGCGCGATTTGCAAGGGCGTCGGGACAGTTTGAGCGTCGGACGTCGCAGACGACCGCGACTTGTCTCGATTTCGCCGCGGTGCGATGGTCGCGCCGATGAGCCGCCTGCCTCGACGAACCCCGCGCGCAACGCGCCCTGTGACCTCTCCCGACGACGCCGGACGCACGGCTGATGGTCAGGTCGTCTGCCGCAAAGGACCGGTTCTCTACGTCGATCGGGACGGCGAGCGCATCGCCTGCTCAGCGCGCGGCCCCGGCAAGGGCGCGGTCGTCGGCGACCTCGTCTTTCTTGAGGCGGACGTCGTTACGGGCTGCGTCCCACGCCAGACCGAGCTCGTTCGCGTCGACGCGCTCGGTGACCGCCCACACACCATCGCCGCGAACGTTGACCGGATGTTCATCGTCTGTGCGGTCGAGCCGCCCCTGCGCGAGGGTCTCATCGACCGTTACCTCGTCGCGGCCCACCGCGCGGGCATCGCGGCGCACATCGTCTTCAACAAGACCGACCTCTTCCTCGAAGACGACCCTGAGGACGAGGCGGACTTTCGTGAGCGCCTCTCCCCCTACCCGCCGCTCGGCGTGCCGGTCCACTATGTGAGCGCACTCGAGGCCCGCGGTGTCGAGAGCGTGCGCGCCGCACTCACAGACCACCTCGGGATCTTCGTCGGGCACAGCGGCGTGGGCAAGACGAGCCTGCTCAACGCATTATGCCCCGGCCTTGAGCATCGCACGCAGGACCTCTCGGAGCAGAGCGGCCGCGGGCGTCATACGACGAGCCACACGGAGCTCTTCGAGGTCCCCGGAGGCGGCCGCATCATCGACAGCCCCGGTGTCCGCGCCTTCGGCCTTTGGGCCATCGACCCCGCCGAGGTCAAGAATCACTTCGTCGAGTTTCTGCCGCTCGCCGCTCGCTGTCGCTTCGCCGACTGCGCGCACGCCGAAGAGCCCGCCTGCGCTGTGCGCGACGCCGCCGAGGCGGAGAAGATCAGCCCCTTTCGTTACGAGGCCTATCTGCGCATTCGAGAGTCTCTGCGCGCGTCGCAGGGCTGAACCTTGCAGCCCGACCACCTGGCTCCGCGACCAGACGAATCCCTCGACCGCCTCAGTCGAACGCTCTGGCTCCTGCAACGCAAACGCGGCCACCGCGCGACCTCGGACGACGTGGTGCTCGCGGGTCTCGCGGTTGCAGCGGCGCCGAGGGCGCTCCGGGCGCTCGATCTGGGCACAGGCAAATGCACCGTGGCGTTGCTCCTGGCGAGAGCGCTGCCGGACTGCGCGTTCGTCGGGGTCGAAGCGTTCGCTGAGAGCTACGCGCTCGGCGCGCGAAATGTCGCTCTCAACGATCTAGAGACGCGCATCGATGTTCGGCTCGGTGACCTGCGCGACGCTGGTCTCCTCTCGGCTGAGGCCCCCTTCGACCTTGTGACAGGCGCGCCGCCCTTCATGCCGCTTGGGACGGGCGTGCTGCCGAGTGACCCGCAGCGCGCCGCGGGCCGCTTCGAGACACGCGGGGGCATCGAGGCGTACGCGGCTGCGGCTGCACGCACGCTGTCTCCGTCTGGGCGCACTGTTCTGCTGATGGATGGCGCCTCCGCGCCTCGGTCGCTCGCGGCGCTCGCGCAGGCTCGGCTCAACGTCCTCGACTGGATCGAGGTTCGGCCCCGTCCCGACCGTCCGCCGACTTTTCATGTCTTCGTCGCCGGCGTCGGGCCGACCGTCGTGCCCACATGCGGACCGCGCCGCGTGCTCTCGATGCGCGACCAAGACGGCGACGCATGGCATCCAGAGTACGCCACGCTTCGCGCAGCGCTCGACCTCGAGACAGTCGGCACGCCCGTTGCGTTGCCCGGTCGCCCTAAGCCTCTCTAACGGAGCCCAGCACTTGCGTAACGTTCTGTTTTCAATGAGTTTTGCGTGCATCGTCGCGGCCTCCACCGCGTCGAGCGCGCAGGCCGCGGCCCGGTGGCGTGCGTATCCTAACGGCGCCCGCGATGTCTACGCGCGGGTTTCCAACGAGTACCTGCTCGTGTCGCCCTCGTCTGGATACGACCTCGGCAGCCTATCGCTTGCCCTCGGAAAGGCGACGACCACGGGCGCGCTGACCGACCTGCGGCCGCTCGTCCGGGAGCGCGTGCTGGTGCGCGTCCGGGGGCTCGAGCCGGGCGCTCTTGAGGCGCTCGGCGCTCGCCTGCTCGACGAGGGCGTCGTGACGGGCGCTTGGCCGGCGCTGGAGAGAAACGGAGGCGTCGCGTTCGTCGACGACGCCGTGGCTGTTCGCCTCTCTGGGACCCCAGACGCCGCAATGCTCGAGAAGGCGGGGCTCGTGCTTGAGGGGGCCACCGCGTTGCCGGGCGTCTTCCGCGCTCGGGCCGTGGCGGGCGACGCGATCGCCGCAGCCCTGAACGCGCGCGGCCTCCCCGAGGTCGTCTGGGCCGAGCCCGACTTGGTCCGGGACGTCAAGCTGAATGGGACCATCCCGAACGACCCCGAGTTGGGCGCGCAATGGCACCTCGACAACGCGGAGGACGTCGGTGATATCGACGCAAACGCCGCGTGGGCGCTGACGACAGGCGAGCCATCGGTTGTCATCGGCATCTTCGATACGGGCACTGACCTCGACCACCCTGACCTCGTGACGAACATTGTCGGCGGGTTCGACGCGGCCGACGCCGATGAAGTGGCCGAGGCCGAGTGCGGCGCATCCCAAGACGGCGCGGGCCCGGCGGGGAGCTGCCCGCGCGACCGCCCGTTCCGCGAGTCGCACGGCACGGCAGTCTCCGGCCTGAGCGCGGCGCGCGGCGCGAACGAGGTCAACGGCGCGGGCGTGTGCCCCGACTGTGCCCTCTTTCCCGTTCGCCTGATCGCGGAGAGCGGCGGCCTGCGGTCCCTCGGCAACGCAGAGACTTTTCGGCGCGGTGCGGACGCCGGGCTGAGCGTCATCAACAACTCGTGGGGGCCCAACCTGTCCCGCTTCTTTCCGCTGTCGCAGGCGGAGCGCGAGGCGTTCGATTATGTGACGCGGGACGCTCGCGACGGCCGCGGTGTGGTGGTCCTGTTCGCGGCCGGCAACGATTACTTCACCCCGGCGGACGCGAACCCCTACGCGAGCTATCCGGACAACGTCACCGTCTCGGCGAGCACTCGGAAGGACGACTTTGCCTGCTACTCGGACTATGGCGACGTGGTCGCCATCGCCGCACCCAGCCAGGGCTGCTTTGACGGCGAACCGGGCATCGCCACGACGGATTTTCAGGGGCCCGAGGGTTACTCCGCCTCGGAGTTCACCAACGGCTTCGGCGGCACGAGCGCCGCGAGCCCCATCGCCGCCGGCCTCGCAGCGTTGGTGCTGTCGGCCAACCCGACGCTCACCGCGCAGCAGGTCAAGCTCGTCCTGCAGATGAGCGCCGAGAAGATCGTCGCCGACAAGAACCCGTGGCAGCAGCAGTTCGGCATCGACCTGGCCGCCGAGTTCGCCTACGACGCGCGAGGCTTCAGCAAGGGCTTCGGCTACGGTCGAATCAACGCGGCCGCTGCGGTCACGCTGGCGCTGAACGCGCCTCCTCAGACGGCGGGCGTCTGCGACGACTTGTGCCCACAGTGCTTCGAGGGGCGCTGCGCGCCGCCCTGCGCGACGGACGACGAGTGTCCTGCTGCGTCACGGTGCGTGGACGTCGGCGAAGGCCGGACGGGCTGCGTGGTCCCCAAGCCGGCGCCCACCGCACCGGGTCAGCCCTGCGCCGCGGAGTGCGCGGCCTGTATCCCGACGATCGACAGTAACTTCGCCGGCGCTGAGGTGTGCACCACGGCGTGCGAGGACGACGCAGGCTGCCCGTTCGGCTTTGACTGCCGCGCCGTCGACATCGAGGGCGGGCCAGCAAAACTCTGCATCCCGGGCAACAAGGAGTGCGGCCTGCCCTTCGACGACGTGCGCTGCCAGAGTGAGCTGGCGGTTTCGGGCAATGGCACGACCTATTGCTCGTGCGAGTGCCTCCCCGACACCCCGGGTGCATGCCCCGAGGGCTTCGTATGCGAGCCTTCATTGTGCCAGCAGCGCGGCCAGACCATTCAGTGCGAGCCCACGAGCGAGAACCGCGCGAACTACTTCCCGAGCTGCTTCCCCGATCCGAATTTCCGTCGTCCGTGCACAGGCCACAGCGACTGCGCGAGCGGGCTGTTCTGCATCGACGGCGCGTGCGCGCCCGACCAAGAAGAGGGCGGCTGCGACGCGTGCATCGTGTGCACACGGGACGCCGACTGCGCGGCGGGCGAGTCTTGCGTGGACACCACGCGTGGGCTGCACTGCCTGCCCTCTTGCCGCGCGGACGACGACTGCCCCGCGAGCACCGTGTGTGTCAACGTGCCGGGCCCGGCGGACTTCTACTGCGTGAACGAGAACTACCAGACAAAAGGCATCTGCCCGCGGTCGTGGCGCTGCGAGCAGCCCGGGCGCTGCTTCTCCGACGCAGACTGCGACGAGGGTGTCGCTTGCGTGGACCGCGCGTGCGACGTGGTCACGCCCGAGATCGACGCCGCCCCCGCCGACGCCGCCCCCGTCGACGCGTCAGTGGACGCGGGTCCGCGCGATGCGGTCGCTCCCGACGCCGAGCCCATCGAGGCAGACGCAGCGGCTGAATCAGGTGACGAGCGCGCGGCGAGCGGTGGTTGCAGCGCCCGCCCCGCGAACGCCCCCTTGCCGTGGGGCTGGCTCGCGCTCTCGTTGGTCGGCGTCGCTGCGCGGCGGCGTCAGCGCTTGCGAGGCAGCCGGAGCACGACCTGCTCCTCGAGCGCGCGCTGAATCACGTCGGCCCGCAGTCGCTCGGCAGCGTAGTGCTCGACCTCGATCCGCGGACATACGAAGGCGAGCGTCTGCGTGACCCGAACTGAGCCTGGCTGGCTGGCATAACGCCGCTCAAAGCGAAGACAGCCATCCGCGACGCGGACATCGCTCGGCACGCGGAGCGTCGTGGCGCCCTCGGGCAGCGTCAGGTCCATCGTCCAGGCCCACGAACGCGGCACGCCGAGGTCGACGTCGTGACGCCGCTCGGCGAGGCTGAAATAGGGCGTCGGAGACCACCCAAACGGTGCGCGGACACGGAGCGTTTCGCCCTCGACCTGCCCGACGGCGGGCGCCGTCAGCGCAACGCTGAGCGCTGCGGGCGCGCGGACTGAGTCGAGCCGACCGACCTTCGGTGCCTCAGTCCGAGCGCCCGTCATCATGAACCCCGCTTGCTGCTGCATCAGCTGCGCGAGGCGCTCCGGGTTGCCAGCGTCCCTGCGCAGGGTCGATCCGGTGGATCCGACGGCGACCAGCTCGAGCTCTCCGCGCGCATCCCCCGCCGCGTCGAGGCGCAACTGCAGCTTGACTTGGGTCGAGTCGACCTCGGCCTCCTGATACGGCACTTCACGCCAAGTCTCCTGCGGAACGGCGGTGGTGGACCCGTCAAGAAATGGCTTGGGGTCGAGCACAAGGCTCCATGTTCCCTGGTCGTCGGGACGCAG
>Ga0114968_10004041_pt1 | contig 10942 bp, 12 predicted proteins | sample M_130807_EF_Meta_FD_87020 | JGI IMG/M metagenome (GOLD analysis project Ga0114968, IMG submission 87020) | Freshwater microbial communities from Lake Montjoie, Canada to study carbon cycling - M_130807_EF_MetaG | ecosystem: Environmental > Aquatic > Freshwater > Lake | place: Lake Montjoie... | reverse complement strand
CGGCAAACAAGGATGGCATAAAGTAAAAACGTTAATCAGATTCGTGATTGATGGAGAGGATATTAGGGATTGTGAGGTGGTGGAGTTGCCAATTTAGTAATTTGACAATTTGATGATGAGTTAATTTGAAAATTAATTCGACTTCTCAGCAATGTCTCCTGAAAGCGATGTTGCGTTAGATGAGATTTTGTTCAAAAGGTTCAAAATGTTCAATAGGTTTAAAATGTTTCTTCTCAACAAAACAGCCAAACAACAAACAATAAACACCAAACAATAAACAACTTCCCCCTTTGGGGGATTGAGGGGGCCTACTCCACCCAATCCGCAATAAACACATTCGTATCTCTTGTTCCTCCATTATTTCTATTGCTGCAAAAAACAATTTTCTTGCCATCAGGACTAAACATGGGAAAGGCATCAAATCCTTTATCACGCGAAATTTTTTCAATGCTAGTTCCATCCAAATTCATCAAATACATGTTGAAAGGAAACCCTCTCTTGTATTCGTGATTACTGCAGAAAATTATCTTTTTCCCATTGGGAGTAAAATTGGGTGCCCAGTTGGCTTGTGGTAAATCAGTAATCTGCTTGGCGTCTGTACCATCTGAATTGGCAGTCCAAACTTGCATATTTGTTGGTGCTACTAAATTTTCTGCCAATAATGATTTATACTCTGCAATTTGCTCTTCAGTTTTTGGTCTTGAAGCTCTCCATATAATTTTCTTTCCATCAGGACTGAACCATGCGCCGCCATCATAACCTAAAGTGCTGGTTATTCTTTTTACATGCTTGCCATTTATGTCCATGGTATACAAATCAATATCTCCATCGCGCACAGAAGTGAAAATTATTTTATCACCTTTTGGAGAAATGGTGGCTTCTGCATCATAGCCATTTGTTTTGGTAACACGCTCAATATTTCCACCATTGATATCTGCTCTGAAAATATCAAAATCTGTATAAAGTGGCCAGATGTATTTATTGCCATATTTACTTCTGTCTGGTGTAGGCGGACAAGCTGCATTTCCAAGATGAGTAGAGCCATACAAAATATGCTTCCCATCGGGATAAAAAAATGCACAAGTGGTTCTACCGGTTCCAGTACTCACTAATTTTGGTTCGAATTTTTCATCAGCATTTGTAGGCAATTTCCCCATCCAAATTTGATCACATGCAATTCCTTCTTTGGGATTTGTTTTCTGGAAAATCAGATACTTGCCATCATAGCTAAAATAGGCTTCGGCATTATCACCACCGAATGTCAATTGCCTTACATTGGCGAAATGGGTTTCTCCAGGAAAATGTATGGTATCATTTGCAGCCTGACTATAACTAATTATCGAAACAAGTGAAAATAAAACAACAAATATCGATTTCATTTAGCTTTGATTTAAGCCGCAAAGATATACGAGCCCGTTCAATAATTTTATTTGAAATTTACAAGAATTGGAAATAAAGACCACTTAATTTTACGGAATGAATGTCAAACCATTTTTAATACTGCTGTTGAGTATAATAATTATTTTTTCTTGTAAGGATACGGAGAAGAAACTCAATACAAAAACCATAGAGGATTACTGGTTAGAACAGATAAAATTATATCCTGATTCTGCATTGCTAAAAGAAAGCTTGATTCAATTATACCGAGACAGTTCAGATTATGAAGCCGCCCTTTTTTATAGCGATTCATTGGTAAAAGTAGAAGCAAACAATTCAAGATGGTGGCATATCAAAGGCACACTTCATTTTGAGTTACATGATACTGTTACTGCAATCAAATCTTTTAGCAAAGCTTACATGTTAAACCCCAACCCCATTGATGGTATTTATTGGGCAAGGATATTAGCTTTTCAGTCTGACTCTAGTTGTCTGATTTTGTGTAATGAATTGTTTCAAAAATTTGGAGCGGATATTAAGAAAGAAACATTTCTTATTAAAGGCGATTATTACAATTCAATAAAAAATTATGATGGCGCCTTGCAGCAATACGATTCCAGTATGCGTGCTAGCTATACCTTCATGGAAGCCTATTTACAAAAAGCAAGATTACTCATGCAGCTTGAAAAATATGACGCTGCAATTGTTGTATTAAAAAAAGCTACTACGGTTCAAAATAATTATGACGACGGCTTCTTTTATTTGGGCAAATGTTATGAAAAAATAAAAGATACAAATGCGGCGATAGAAGCCTACAACCGCACTTTATTATTCAATTCTGATTACACTGAAGCTGAAAATGCTATTGAAGGATTAAATAAGTAACTAAAAGTTCAATTTAGTTCTCAAAATTTTGCAAAACAACTAATCCTTATCTTGCATAAAATTTTCTGATATGGCCATTATTGCTCCTTCTTTATTATCTGCCAACTTCCTCAATTTGCAAAAAGATTGCGACATGCTTAATCAAAGCCAAGCCGATTGGTATCATCTTGATGTGATGGATGGAAGGTTTGTTCCAAACATTAGTTTTGGCCCAATGATAGTGGAATTTTTCAGAAAAGCTACTGATAAATATTGCGATGTTCATTTGATGATTGAAGAGCCGGAAAAATATGCTGAGGCATTTAAAAAAGCAGGTGCGGATAATTTAACGGTTCACATTGAAGCATGCAAGCATCTTCACAGAAATATACAGCAAATAAAATCGCTGAACATGCATGCTGGTGTAGCTATAAATCCTCACACTCCAATTGATTCTTTAAAGGATATTATTAAAGATATCGATCTGGTTTGCATCATGAGTGTCAATCCGGGTTTTGGTGGCCAATCTTTCATTCCACATACTATTGATAAAATAAAGCAACTGAAGTCGATGATCAATGAACTACATCTAAATGTAAAAATTGAAATCGACGGCGGTGTTACTCTTGATAACGCAAGTTCCATTATAGCAGCTGGCGCTGATGTTCTTGTTGCTGGAAACACGGTTTTCAAATCAGAAAATCCAATGGCTACTATAGAAAAGTTGAAGGCACTTTAATAAAGATTTTAAACCCATCCTTTGATGAGATTACTGTTACTGCAGATTTTTTGTTTTATGTTTTCAATTGTTCATGCACAGAACAATACTGCAGTCATTAGCGGAAAAATAATCGATAATAACGAAGCTCCACTTTCACAAGTAAGTGTCATCATTTTGGGAAAAGAGAAAGGTGTTGTTTCTAATGATTCTGGAAACTTCATCATAAAAGTACCCGCCGAAAAATCGATAGCACTTACGTTTTCTTATACAGGATTCAAGACCGTTCAAAAAAACTTTTTTTTGAGTAATGGTGAGACTGAAAACATCATGGTTCGAATGATGAATCAATCTGAAACGATGAACGCCGTTATTGTTACAGATGAGAAAGAAAGAAATGAGAATGGTCTTATCAAAATCAATCCCAAAAATGCAGTTTTGATTCCCAGCACAACAGGCGGTGTAGAAAGCTTGATCAAAACTCTGGTTGGCAGTAACAATGAGTTGAGTTCTCAATATAATGTTAGAGGTGGTAACTACGATGAGAATATAGTGTACATCAATGATTTTGAAGTGTATCGTCCATATTTAGTAAGTAATGGACAACAAGAAGGTTTAAGTTTTATAAATCCGGAAATGGTAAAGAATATAAACTTTTACACCGGAGGTTTTCAGGCAAAATACGGCGATAAAATGAGTAGTGTTTTAGATATTCAATATAAAAAACCAACTCAATTTAGTGGCAGCGCATACATCAGTCCATTAGAACAAGGATTATCACTTTCAGGAAATTTTAAAAAAGGTAAAGCAACTTATGTTATCGGTGTTAGAAATAAAAGCAATAAAAATGTTTTGAGTAATCAGCCTACGTTAGGTTCTTACCTGCCATCTGCTTCAGATCTTCAATCGCTGTTTACTTATAAACTTTCTAACAAATTACAATTAGAATTACTAACGATTTTTTCTTCATCAAGATTCACTTATTATCCAGAATCAGTTAAAAAAACATCTTCTGTTTTCTCGCCATTTTACACCGCCAATATTGGATTGGATATTTATTTCGACGGACAGGAAAAAGACAAATACAGCACCAATCTCATCGGCACTACATTAAATTACAACCCAAATAAAAAATTAAAATTAAGCTGGTTGTTCAGCAGATTCAAAGACAAGGAAAATGAGAATTACGACATCACAGGCGCCTACTTATTTGGCGACAGGGATTTCGATAATACTAGTTCTACTTTTGGAGAAATTGTAAACCCACTAGGTGCAGGCTTGTACCAGCAGTATGCGCGCAATCAATTGAACATTGAAATCTGGAATGCAGGTCATCGTGGAAATTATGAAAAAGGGAGACACTACTTACAGTGGGGCATAAACGCAGAACATGTTATCATCAATGATCGCATCAATCAATTTGAATACCAGGATTCAGCAGGATATTCTCTCCCCTTTCAACCAGGGACAATGACTTTATATAATTCAATTTATCATTCCAATGAATTAGCCATAAACAAATTCACTGGTTTTATTCAAGACAATATTCATGTTTATAATAAATCAGGAGATTTCACTTTTCAAATGGGAGCCAGATTTAATTACAATGGCTTGAATAAAGAAATGCTCGTTAGTCCAAGAATACAATCCAGCTGGAAACCCAACTGGAAGAAAGATATAGTATTAAGAGCGGCAGTTGGTGTGTATAATCAACCTCCATTTTACAGAGAGCTGAGTGATGCTAATGGAAATATCAATAAGTCAATTTTGTCTCAAAAAAGTTATCAGTTTGTTACAGGAATGGATTATCAATTCAAAAGAAATGACCGACCTGTTAGATTTAGTGCTGAGGCTTATTACAAAAGCATGACCGATGTAATTCCTTATGACATTGACAATGTAAAAATCCGATACCTTGGCAGTAATAATGCCAAAGCCTATGCAACCGGATTGGAATTGAGAATTTTCAGTGAATTATTAAAAGATGCAGAAAGCTGGTTTAGTCTGGGCTTTATGAAAACCAGTGAAAATCTTAGTAACGATTATTATTATGATTATTTGAATGCTGCCGGTGAAATCATCAATGCTTCAAGTACAGACCAAAGACCAACTGATAGTATTAAAAATGAAATTGGATTTCTGCGTCGTCCTTCAGACAGAAGAATAACAGCTGGATTATTTTTGCAGGATTATTTATCTACTAACAAAAATTTCAAAGTCCACCTGAATCTTTTGTATGGAAGCAACATGCCTTATAACATTCCTGGAAGTACCCGATATAGAAATGCATTAATTGTTGATCCTTACTTAAGAGTAGACATTGGTTTCAGTGCTTTATTAATAAGCGATGAAACTGCCAGAAGAAGTCACAATCCATTTAAAGGACTTAAAAATGTTTGGGCTAGTCTTGAAATATTTAATTTAATTAACAAAGCCAATACCATTTCTTACCAATTGATAAAAGATTTCTCCAATAATACTTATGCCATTCCGAATAGGCTTACTCCGCGTTTATTGAATTTTAAATTGATTACGAGGTTTTAAGAAAGAGAAAAAAAATGTAAAATATTGAATGTAAAATGTAGAATGTAAAAGTGGCATCAATGATATGAAATTGTCATTTTATAAATGAGTAAAATTCGTGAATTCGAGGCAACTCCCTAATTACCACCGAAGGTGGAATGTATTCGTGAAATCCCCACAGCGTTTTTACCCCTTGCTAACTTTGCGTGAAAACAATTCGTGAATTCGTGGCAACCCTCTTAATACCACCGAAGGTGCAATGTATTCGTGAAATCATTATAGCGTCTTTGCCTCCTTGCGAACTTTGCGTGAAATCAATTCGTGAATTAGTGGCTAAACCCCTTAACAAACAATGTTATTAAATTGTTTTCTCAACAAATGTTGATAAATATTGTGATGCATTTACAATCCTAAAAGATTAAATTTGGTAAGATCAAATCGGCACTTTCATTTTATCACAAGACCTGCTTCTGTAATTGCAGAAGTACTTAAAACAGAAAACCCTTGACAGAAACAATCATCAACCTCGAAAGCGTAAACCCAATTGAATTTTTTGGCGTCAACAACGGAAAGTTGGATTTGCTAAAAAAGAAATTTCCACTTTTAAAAATTTTAAGTCGCGGCACTCAAATCAAATTAAGCGGCGCACCCGAACAAATAGAAACTGCAAAAGAAAAAATAACCTTACTGATGCAGTATCTACAAAGAAACGGCCAAATGAGCGAGAATTATTTTGAACAAATTCTCGGTGGCGACGATGAAAAAGTTGTAGACAATTTTGTAGACAGACATCCAAATGATGTGCTGGTTTTTGGCCCTAACGGAAAAACAGTAAGAGCCCGTACACAGAATCAAAAAAACATGGTGCAAGCCTGTGATAAAAACGATATCCTATTTGCTATAGGACCCGCTGGTACCGGTAAAACCTACACTGCTGTTGCATTAGCCGTAAGAGCATTAAAAAACAAGTTGGTAAAGAAGATCATTTTAACTCGTCCAGCGGTTGAAGCAGGTGAATCACTTGGATTTTTACCAGGAGATTTAAAAGAAAAAATCGATCCATACTTAAGACCATTATACGATGCATTGGACGATATGATTCCTGCAGACAAACTCGGATATTACATGAGCACACGTACTATTGAAATCGCACCACTTGCGTATATGCGTGGCCGTACTCTTGACAATGCCTTTATCATTTTGGATGAAGCGCAAAACACAAACGACCTTCAAATAAAAATGTTTTTAACTCGTATCGGACCAAACGCAAAAGCCATTATCACCGGCGATCCTACTCAGATTGATTTGCCTAAAAATCAACAATCAGGTTTGTTTAAAGCAACAAGATTATTGAAAAACATTGATGGCATTTCTTATATCGAGTTGGATGAAGAAGATGTGGTAAGACATCGTCTTGTAAAGTCAATCATCAAAGCTTACAACAAAGACGACGAAAAAAACATGAAAGAAAAAGAACTAAAAGAACAAGTGAAAAAACCATAGTCTTTGATGAAAATAATTTCTATTCAAAAAAACAGGTGGCTTATAGGCTGCCTGTTTTTTATTTTATCCTGCTATCAGCCTGAAAAGAAAATTGAAAAAGCAATTTATCCGGTTTCAGTTGAAATGTCAGCAGAAATTGATTCTTTAAAAGAATGCGTTCAAAATGGCGACATCATCACCAGAACAGGCAATGATTTCACCAGCGAGAATCTTCGAATGATGAACATCCGAGACAAAACATATTCTCATTGTGGGATAGCCTTTGTAGAAAATCATTCCACTTTTGTGTATCACGCCATTGGCGGAGACTTCAATCCCAATCAGGCATTGAAAAAGGAATCGTTTGAAACATTTGTAAACCCTCAAGAAAACAGAGGGTTTGGTATTTACAGATTCAATCAAACTGAAAAAGAAAACAAACAATTAAAATGGCTATGCGACGAGTTTTACCAGATCAAACTATCTTTTGACATGGATTTCGATTTGAAAACAGACGATAAAATGTACTGCGCAGAATTTGTTGGAAAGTCTTTAGAATTAGCATCAGACCAAAATTTAAAAATCAACAGGAGTAAAATCCAAGCCTTTGAATTTATTGGTGTTGACGATATCGTGCTTCATTATGAATGTCATAAAATTACTTCCTTAGTATTTAAATAATTTCCTCAACTTTGCCATTATTAACCCCAATAATTAAAACTATAAAAATGAAAAATTATTTATTCCTAATAATGAGTATTTGCTTCATCAGCATTACCAGTTGTAAAAACGAAGCTAACGATCCTCAGGCAACACTTTCAAAATTCTTTGATGCCATGGCGAAGAAGGACATTACTGCAGCCAGAAAATTATGTACTGAAGAAAGTAAGTCAATGCTTGATATGATGGAGATGGGCATGAAAATGGACAGCAGCAAAACAGAAACCAATAAATACGATAAAAATAAAGTTGAATTTGGTGAAGCTAAAATCGAAGGCGACAAAGCAACGATTAATGTAAAACCAAAAGAAGGCGGTGAATCGCTTAACTTCTATTTGAAAAAAGAAAAAGACGGATGGAAAGTAGCTTTCGATAAAAACTCCATGATGGAAATGGGAATGGATAAAATGAAAAGCGAAGGCATTGAAAATGCAGACTCGATTGCAAAATCTATGGACGAATTAAAAGATATAGACTTACAAGAAATAAAGAAAATGGGGATAGACTCTATGAGAAAAGACATAAGAAAAAGTCTTTTAAAATTGGATTCTGTAAAAAGATTATTGAAAAAGTAAAAAATGATTAACGCCATTAGCATGATTCAAAAAATAAAATACTTTTTTTTAGTTACTGTCTTATTTGTTTTCTCTCAATGCCAGTCTGAAAAAAAACAACGACCTACAAACGCTCTTGAAACAGGTCGCACTTTCATTAAAGCCAGTCTTGATGGTGATTTTGAAACGGCTTCTTCACTGCTCGTTGCTGATACTCAAAACATTCAATTGTTTACCGCGTATAAAGAATATTACAACAGAATGACTGATGAAAAAAAGAAGCATTATAAAGCGGCTGATTACATCATCAATAAATTCACAGACCTTAACGACTCCACCACGATTATCAATTATTCAAATGATTATATGAATAAGCCTATGGAGATTAAAGTGGTGAAAGTTAATAAAGAATGGGGCGTTGACTTTAAATACACTTATTCTGGAAATCTTCCAATGAATCCATGATGATTAAAAATTTATTAATAGCCGGTGCCGGTGGTTTTATAGGTTCTGCTTTGAGATATTTTTTATTTCAAACCATCAAGCCTGGCCATTTATTCTGGACTACACTTTTAATAAATGTTATCGGCAGTTTGGCTATCGGAATTGTCATTAGCTTAAGCATGAAAGACGCCCAATTTAGTAATACTTGGAAAGTTTTTTTAGCAACCGGAATTTGTGGTGGCTTCACTACTTTTTCGGCATTCAGTCTTGAAAACTTACATCTCTTTCAGCAAGGGAAATATGCGTTGTCATTGATTTATATTACTTCGAGTGTTGTATTGGGAATTCTGGCTTGCTTCATCGGCTATAAAATCACAGGATAATTTTTATGTCTATTAAAAATAAATTCAAAATGGAAATTACTACAACTACAGTGTTGATACTTTTGGCTATCGGTCTGTTTTCAGGAATGCTTGGCGGGATGGTTGGTATTGGAGGTGGCATTGTAATCGTTCCCGCTTTGATTTATTTTCTAGGATTTTCTCAACTCAATGCACAAGGTACTTCTCTGGCGCTAATCATGTTTCCTGTAGGTGTTTTAGGCGTTATCAATTATTATAAACAAGGGCATATCGATTTTAATATTGTATTTATTCTGGCTGTAGGTTTTGTCGTTGGCAGTTTTTTAGGAAGTAAATTCGCCATGAATATTCCACAAGCATTTGTAAAAAAATCCTTTGCTATGTTGATGATAGTTATTGCTATGAAAATGCTTTTTTTCGACAATAAAGATTCCAGAAAAGACAAAAATAATCAACCTGAAATGTTGAATCAAACAAAGACTGCTTAATTATTAATAAAGCAAATTATTCCTTTATGGAAAATGGTTAAGGATTCATCTCACTGCAAATTTTTTATCATTGGCAACTGAAAAACATCTTGATAAATCAGACCAGGAACTACTGGAGCATTTCTATAGAGATAAGAATAATGAATGGCTGGGCATTCTGCTAAGTCGATATACCCTACTCCTCTTCGGACTTTGCATGAAATATCTTAAAAACGAAAATGACGCTAAAGATGCTGTACAACAGGTTTTCATAAAAGTGATTCATGAACTTTCAAAATACAAAGTCACTTATTTTAAAAGTTGGTTGTATATGGTGGGCAAAAACCATTGTTTGTTGGAACTCAGAGGAAGAAAAAAATCTCATTACGAAATCAATGACAATTTACTGGCTGCTGATGCAAACGATTTGAATATGCAGCTGTTATTGCAGAAAGAACAAACCCTTAATTTGTTAGAAAAATCTATCACCATACTTAATGAAGAACAAAAGCAATGTATAACTTTATTCTACTTACAAAAGAAAAGTTATCTTGAAATAACGACTACTACCGGTTATACTTTGATGCAGGTCAAAAGCCACATTCAGAATGGAAAAAGAAATTTGAAAATCATGTTAGAAAAGCAGATTGAAAATGGCGAATAACAAATCAAACATATCAGCTCAAGAAATTACTGATCAGGAAAAACTGATGCAATATCTTAATGAACAATTAAGCCATTCAGAAAGTCATCAACTGGAAAGCGATATGGAATCCGATCCATTTATGACTGAAGCCATGGAAGGTTTAGAGCAAGTTGATAAACAAATAATTCCTGAAGTCATCGACCAACTCAACATTAGTTTAAGAAAAGAAATCAAAGCCAAAAAAAGAAAGAAAAGAAATCAGATTTTTTCCAATCAAAACTGGGTGTACTTCGCTGTGATACTGATTTTAATCTTACTCATCATCAGTTATCTTGTTATGAAAAAAATGGGCTAACTAGTTTATTTTTTTCTAAAAAACAATCTTACCGGTACGCCTTTGAAATCGAAACTCTCTCTCAATTTATTTTCTAGATAATTCTTATAGGGCGTTTTTACATCATCGGGATAATTGCAGAAAAATGCAAAGCTCGGTGTATGTGTAGGCAATTGCGTTACATATTTAATTTTGATCGCATTACCTCTTACAACAGGAGGATGATACTGCTCTACAGCTTTCAACATCACTTCATTCAATTTTGACGTAGCCACTTTTTTCTTTTTATTTTCATACACTTCAAGAGCTGCTTCAATTGATTTGAAAATTCTTTGCTTCTCTAAAACTGATATGAAAATAATCGGCACATCATTAAATGGCGCCAAACGTTGTCTTAATTCTTTTTCATAATCTCTGGCTGTATTGGTTTCCTTTTCAATTAAATCCCATT
>Ga0114968_10004039_pt1 | contig 10943 bp, 11 predicted proteins | sample M_130807_EF_Meta_FD_87020 | JGI IMG/M metagenome (GOLD analysis project Ga0114968, IMG submission 87020) | Freshwater microbial communities from Lake Montjoie, Canada to study carbon cycling - M_130807_EF_MetaG | ecosystem: Environmental > Aquatic > Freshwater > Lake | place: Lake Montjoie... | reverse complement strand
AGAATCATCACCCATTAAAATGTCACCAACATTAATATCTTGTATTTTTTTTATAGTTCCATTAAACATTAATATAGGAGTATCTTTACCATGACATTTTCCGACCCCTACGCCGTGATATAGTAGAGCAGAATTATAAGGAGTTTTACCAGATAAGAAGTTTTTTACAAATCGCTGCAAGGGACTTACTTCAAACTCTACAATAGTATCACATGGATTTGGTTCACCTTCTTCAATTGCTTTAATCTGTTCATCAATTGAATCAGTTTTATTCTCCCCAAATTCACGTTTGCTAAAGAGTTTTTTTATAAAATCAGGATCTTCTAAAGCAGGATAGAGTCCATACTCATCTTCATAATCAGTATCATCTGGAAATAAACCTTTTGCCATCATTTCTTGGATTAAACGTTCTCTAACTGTTGGATCAGTTGCTATCAGCCATTGATCAAAAAGTTCATCTTTTGTAGATGCCATCTATCTATAATTTAGGTATACCGTAGAGGACAATATCCTCGTAACATACTACTTGCTCTCAAAAGAACTTCTTTCTTTTCAATGTTTTCGGGACGAATCTTTTTCAAACACTCTTCTAAAGTAAACCAGTTTATATCACCAATTTCTTGCGCCATAAAATTATTTGTTGAATCGTATTTTACTTCTTTATCTGAGTTATAAAACATAATAAAGTATTTATGACAGTAGTGAATGTGATTAGAACCAAAAAATGTTTCTGAAATCGGTTCTAAGTTACGAACAAATAGAACATCTTCTTCTTTAATACCAGTCTCTTCATACAGTTCACGAAAAGCACACTGCAGTTCATATTCACGTGGATCACGACGACCTTTAGGGAATCCCCATTCAGGATATAACCAAGGTTCATTAATCTCACTAATCATTGATTGAAGTGTAACAACTTTATTAGAAGATAGATCTTGAATCCCTTCTTTTAATAAGTTAAATTTTACCTTTGATGACTCTTTATCACTCTTATAGTTTAACGACTGTTCTTTTGGCGTGCCCCATAGTTCATTCCATAAGAGATCAAAATCTTTAGTAAGAAGTTTATTATGTTCACTACTTGTCATAGTAGCGATATGATACTTAATATACTCAATATCACTAAGTTTATATTTTCCTCTCATTAACTCAATAAATCCTAAACTATCTCTTCGTTGAATCATTAAGAACTTAATCTCCTTGAGAGCTCTTTCGTAACCCGAGATAGAATTTTCATTATTTAATAGATCTTCTGCTTGAGAAAATCCATCGGGTAACTTTATTAAGATTACACCATAACTTGTTACAGGTGATAAACAGTTTTTCAAATAGTGGCCTGTCTCACCACAGTTAGAACAGAAAGGACTTTTTTTCATTTGTATTATCTTACATATAATATGTGTTCTACGTTTAAATATAATATTATATAAACTATACTTATATTAAGTAGATGTTAAAATTAACGCCATCTGTATGGGGTCCACCAATGTGGTTTACGATACACGTTATCGCACTAGGATATTCAGCAAAACCTACTTACGGTGATAAGAAAGCAGCAAAAGAGTTTTTTGAAAGTCTACAGTTCTTAATCCCGTGTCCTCAGTGTAGAGAACACTATAAAGAACACTTATCCAAGTATCCTATCATCCCTCACTTAGATAGAAAAGAAGATTTATTTAAGTATACAGTAATGTTACATAATGAAGTTAATAAATCTCTAAATAAACCACAGTTTACTGAAGTAGAAGCACTACTATATATAAAAAGACTTGGATTAAGAAATGAATCACCTATGGTGACCAAAGAAATGTTTGAAGAGATTGATATGCGTTCAATGGTAAAAGGAGGATTTGTTGGAGCGGGTTTAACATTTGTCACAGGAGTTGCGATATACTATTTCTCAAGATCTGATAGATGAAAGATAAGAAAGAGAAAAGTTCTTCTTTAGAAAAAGATCTATTTGAAGGGTTACAACTACCAGAAGGGCCAACACGCCCTATAAAGAGTAGTGTTAAAAAAATAGTAGTAAAACCTCATTTTACGGATGAAGAGATGGCAGAGAAAGAAGGGACACACTGTTCTGAAAAAGATGCGGACACGATTTTTAACGAAGATGTAGATGTGTATGTGGGCGATGAACTTTTAGCAAAGTTTAGAAAAAATGTTATTCCAAAAGATACTATTAAGTTAGGTTGGGAATCTTTCTATGAAACTGCTGCAACAAGTAGAAATAGAGGAGCCGCAGCAGGACCTATTGCGCAGAACGGTGTTTACTGGAAGAAGAGAAAACCGGTTGAAATTAAAGGATGGTCAACACGTTATATGCAAGATGGTAAGTTATCAAAAATGCGTGTAAATAATTTAGTATACTCTAGCGTCTTAGGATACTTTGAAGAAACACCTTTCATGAAACTCCCCTGTAGATTAACATCATATACTCAACGATATTTTGAAAACTATAGAAGAGGAATACCTTTCATTCAAGCACTGGATAACTGTTTTAAGAAGTTAACACCTACCGAGTATAATAAACAGTTATCGAGAGCAAAAAAGAATCCATCATATCGGATTGATGGAACAGCGTTTTCATCAGTTACAATTAATCGTAACTTTAGAACTGGTTTACATAAAGATGCTGGAGATTTTAAGGAAGGGTTTGGAAACTTGTCTGCCATTGAACGAGGAAAGTATTCTGGTGGTCATACGATATTTCCTCGCTACAAGATTGGTTTTAATGTAAGAACTGGAGACTATTTGGCGATGAATGTTCACGAGTATCACTGTAACACCGAAATGACCGAAAATTCAGAACAGAAGAAGTATAATAAGTCTCTACCAAGAATTCATTTTGATGATAGATCTACGGGAACATTAGGAGGTGAAAAAGATTTTACTAGAATATCTTTTGTATGTTATTTAAGAGAAAAGTTAATTGATTGCAAACCGAGTGAATCAAATAAGTACTATACTCGCATTAATTTTGATGTGAAAAAAGGTTCTTTAAAAAATAGAACAAAAAAGAAGAAATCTCATTAGATGGACTTATTTACAAATGGTGTTAATACTCTATTTTTTGTAAGTGTAGCAGCATTTGTTATATTTTTAATACTACTAGTTGTTCACTATAACTATACGCCAATTTTCCCATTCTTACCAGTTGAACAGAGTTCATTATCATCAGAAGAAATTGTTAACACACAAATACGCATACTAAATAGTGAAGAAAAGGCAGCACCAGAATTAAACGGCACTCGTTTGGAGTTTAATAAGATACCTAATTTTAAGTATGAAAAGTTTACAATAAGTTTTGATGTATTCTTAAACGGACAACATAAGACCACGGTTCCTCCTCGTGTTCTAATGTACTTTCATAACAATCCTATTAATATCTTAGCACCAGATTCACTAACTGAAGATAACTTATTAACAACATTTACAAATACAAACTTCTTAGTATACGCAGAACCTATTCAGAACGATTTAATCGTTGCGGTTGTTACAAAGAGAGGTTCAACAAGACTTTTAGAAGTAGCTGTGGTTCTAAAAAATATCCCTATTAATGACCCATTTCAAGTAACACTTGTTGTAGGAACAAGATTCATTGAAGTATATAAGAATAAACAGTTAATAAAAACGTATCGTTATAAAGAAGCTCTAGATACCGCATCCACAGTAAATACCAAACTCTATTCACCTGTAGATAGTATAGTGGGTGATACTATTAAAATAGCAAATGTTCAATACTTTGATACGGCTATACGTAGTGATCAATTGCGTGTTGCTACAAATACATTAAAACAAAAATCTTTTTTTACTTAATGATTTATTAGATGAATGCGAATATTGATAGTAATAGAAGAAACATAAAATATATTTACATATTTATTATAATACTTATAATACTATTTATTGTTCTATATTTTATACAGTTACCAAGCACAGGTGCTAACATAGAAAAGAAAGGTCCGTATGATTTACATGAGAGCAAAAGATTGTATGTAAATAATAATAGTTTTCAAACAAATACATCAGTATCGTTACAAGGATTCTTCTATTTAGATACTTTACAGAAAACTGGTATTGTAAGAAATTGTAGACCTACGGATACAAGTGGATGTGCTGACTTAGATACAGGTCGTTTTAGCATTTGCCAATGTTCAGGCACAGATTGTTTAATATGCGATCATAGTGAATATATTAAATTGATTAGTATAAATGGTGGGGCGTGTGTTTTAGAAGTTCTTTCTTCGCCCGACGCAGGTCGTCAAAATAAAGCATATACACAATTAACAGTAAAAACTAAATTATCAACTGAACCAAATAGTTTAACTGTAGAAACATTTGTTCTACCACCAATCCCTTTTCAAAAATGGATTATGATAACAATAAATCGTGATGGTCGTAGATTTGATATATACTATAATGATACACTTGTTCTATCTAAATTAGCATCATCTCCTTTATATACAGGTGTATTAAATAGTGATATTATTGTTGGTAATGAAAAATTAAACGGTTCTTATGGATTTTTTACACTATATCCGACTTTACAATCAGCAGTAACTATTACGAAACAGTATAAATCGTTTATTTCTACAAGAGAATCACCTCTATTTGATAGAGCACCTCCGACAGTTAATTGGAAAAATCTATCAGTAGGAACAATATCATTAGACTCTCTTTCTTCACCAACGATATCACTCCCTTCTTCATTAGGATTATGTGTTGGTTCAGACTGTATTAATAGTGCTACAACACCTCCTGCAAAACCGTTCTATGAATGGAAATCTTCCTACGCATAAGCAGAATGGAAGCTCTTAATACTTCTTCAAAAGGTAAATTTAATTACCTAATTTATATAATTACTATTATTGTTATAATGGTATTTATCTACTTTATTTACCAGTTCTTATACGGTACATCACTATTACGATCAAATATAGTTAATGAGGGTAAACTACTCGATGCTACTAATAGAGAAAGTGCGTTTCATAATGTTATAATACCAAATATATATGAAGGGGGAACTTATTCTATTAATTTTTGGTTATATATTAATGATTATAATCGTAATTCTGGAACACGTAAGCACTTAATAGAAATTGGTCCTGAAAATATGAATAACACTAACTTTTCAACAATACTAATTGCTTTAGGTGCAACAACTCCTACACTACTAGTTCGGGTAGATACTCTTGGTAATGGAACTAATATCGATGCGACTGGTCGTAATTTTGGTATAACAGATTGTTCTGGAAATCCGGCGGATTGTTCAAATAATAGTGCTTTATTGAAAGGATTTAGTAGAATTAGCGATCTTAATATTGTAAATAGAATGAGAGATAACTCATTAAAAAAGGATATTATTAATAATTTATTTACTCCATTTACAAGTATTGATGAGAATAGTATAATGAATTCTTCTGCTACATGTGATGTAAACGATATTGAAATGCAAACATGGGTAAATGTATCAGTAATACTTTCGGGTAAAACATTAGAAATCTATTTACAAGGAAAACTTGTTAAAACGTGTGTGTATAATAATTTTTTTAAAGTGGATCCTGCTGGTGTAACACTAAGATCTTTACAAGATCGTAATGGTCAGCATAAAGGATTTGGTGGCATACTTGGTCGTATTCAAGTATTTAATACTGAATTGACACCCGAAGAATCGTATAAGATTTATATGGCTGGACAAGATGGTAAATCTTCTGTAAATGATCCACTAGGTTTTGTTAAATACATATTTACCGGCACTGCTTAAATAGTCTAAATAATTAGTAATGGAAAGTAACTTACCAGGAGAAGTAGGTATTGGTGTAGGAATTGTTGTATTAACAGGCGTAATATTCTTTTTAGTGAAAATGGTCTATGAGACTACATCTGTTCTCCAAAAACGTTTTACAGAAGTGATACCGTATACAATAAATGCTTCTGATGGTAGAAAAATAGTTCATCAAGATTTATCAAAACATACTGATGCTATTCCAATTCTTTCTTCAGATAATGAACGAACTGGTATTGAATTTTCATACTCGTTCTTCTTACATGTCAATGAAACAACAATTACAGGTAATGATGTGCTTAAATCTGTTTTTTACAAAGGATATGATGGAAAGCCCTGGCCTCTAATGGCCCCCGGTGTCTTTATAAAAGGTGATACTAATACTATGAGAATTGTATATAATAGTAATTCAGAACCTTATAATTTTGTAGATGTTGAAAATATACCAATCGGGAAATATTTTCATACCGTATTAAATTTCAAATCAGGTGCCTTAGAAGTCCATATTAATGGAAGAATAGTGAAAAAACTTCAATTTCCTAACACAGTGCCTCATTCAAACTTTGGGAGTGTTGTTATTTTTTATAGTGGAACTACTACTATTAATCGTGCTCCATACGGCGATATTCGTTTTGAAGGAGCGATTAATGGAGATTTAAGTAATTTAATGTATACCCGGTATGCTCTATCATTTAATGAAATACAGGAGTTACTCAATAAAGGACCATCTTCTGTTATAAAACAGAAGGACAAAGAAACACCACCATATTTAGCAGATTCTTGGTGGTCGGATCAATAATAAAGGTATTTAAGTAACAGCATCTAAGTGTCAATTAGATGACAGGTGGAGGTTTGCTAACTCTTGTAACATATGGATCTCAGAATGTGTTACTTAGTGGAAACCCACAGATGACATACTTCTATAAAGCATTTCGTCGTTACTCACATTTTTCAATGGAGAATGTGACTAAACAGTTAGAGGGTCCAACCGAGTTACAGTATGATAAACAGATTAGTTTAAGACTAAAAATTGATCGTGTAGGTGACTTAGTTTCAGATATGTATTTTACATTTCAAATTCCTGATATCTATTCAAAATATATCGAACCAACTGGTTCATTTAATAGACAGTATGAGTTTCAATGGGCAAGATATTTAGGAGCTGCTCTTATTAATAAAGTTGGATTCTATGTCGGAGGCACACCAGTTCAAGAATTTGATGGAACTTATATTATGAGTCATGCTCTTTTAGACTATGATAAAGATAAGTTGCAAAAATGGAGAACACTAGTTGGTGATGTTCCCGATCTAACTAACCCTACTAATGGGTTATATGCTGGTGGTTTACTAAATCAAGGATATCCAACAGTAATTCCTGATACTACAAGAGTAGGTCAAACACAAATAAATCGCCCTTCAATTTTTGGCCGTGATATTACTGTGCCTCTACCTTTCTGGTTTTCAGAATCAACATCACAAGCGTTACCATTAGTTGGTTTACAGTATCATGAATGTGAAGTAAAAATTGATTTAAATCCAGTTCAACAGTTATATAATATTTTAGATGCTTCAGGATTTCGTGTATCACCAGGATATCGTGTTCTATCATCAACAAGTGATAACTATAATAATATACCAACTTACGGTTTAACAAATGATACATTAACACAGATTAGGAACTACTTAGTTGATATTAGTTATACTACACCAAATTTTAATAATTGGCCATTAAATGCTAGGTTACAAACAACTTATGTATACTTAACTGAAGATGATCGAAAGACATTCGCATCATCCGCTCTATCTTACTTATATAATGAAGTTCGCATGTTTCCGTTTGAAGGGTTATATAATAGACAACTTTTAGATATAGAATGTCATAATCCAATAACACGGATATTTTTTGTTCCACGACGTTCTGATTCAGCATATCGTAACGATTATGCTAATTTAACAAACTGGTATAACTATCCAGCTCCACCTTTTGTTCCAACTCCAGGAGCAAACAGTTTTTTACAGAATTCAGGTTCATCTGGTCTACTAATTCCTCAAGGCCAACTTGAGATTATTAGAGCGGTTAGAGTTCTAGTTGAAGGGAATGAGATTCAACAGGAGAAACCAGTTGACTACTTTACAAGAGTTGTTCCTTATCGTTACTTAACAGGAGATTCTGAAGAACTAATACCTGTCTATAACTTTTCATTAAATTCACCAACTCCTCAACCTTCTGGATCAATTAACGCATCAAGAATTCGTAACTTTCAAGTGGAAGTTGATGTATATCCTCTGCCACTAAATACAACATACACTTATAACATATACGTATATGTTGAAAGCTTGAACTTCTTTGATGTAGCTTCAGGTATGGGCGGAAAACGATACGCAATTTAATTATACTAATTAGATGAGCTTTTTTAATAGTATTGGCGACTGGTTTCATACAACCTTCTTAAAATTAACATTTGATCCAGTAGGTGACGCTTTAAAACAAGTTTATAGAGCAACTTTACAAACAAATGTGAATAATTTACAGAGCACAGTAGGTAGTATAGGGGGTGGGTTAGGCAGTGTTGTTCTATCAACACCCGGTGTAAGTGATGCTACACGAACTGCTTATGCTAATTTAAATACTGCTTCAGAAAAGGCTTTGGCAAATGCATCAAGTATGACACCAGACCAAGTCGCTGCTGAAAATGAAAAATTAACAAAAGAACATAATGAAATCGCTAAAAAAGCGAATGAAGAAATCGCTGCAGCAGCTCAAGCAGCAGAAGAAGAAAAAAAAACACCGATTGATGAATTAATGAGTTTTAGATTCAATAGATTTTTAAAAAAGGTGTTTGATAATTCAAAATATGTTATTATATTTTTTGTTGTTCTATCTTTAGCATTTTTAGGTTCTTCATTGGCAGCAAACGCTGCTATTAATCAAAAGTTTGCTTTTAAAATCTACTATATGATATACGGTTTTATACTATTTCCTATATCTATTATACTTGGTATTAAACATCTTTTTGAAGGAAAACAACTATTCTATTCTATATGGGCTCCTCTAATTAGTAAAAATACGACACATCCCTTTTGGAGAGTGGCTAAGTTTTTCTTTTTCTTCTGGGTTTGCTTAACTGATGAGTGTGGTGTTGCTACTGAAGTAAGAAAACCTTTAGTAGTTAAAACACCTGTAGTAACAACGCCTGTTATGAGAACTCCATAAAATAAAAATATTTTCTCTAAATATAATGACTTCTCTGAATGGAACAACTGATGGTTTTAATTCCGGTCACCCGCGCAGACTCTATATTACTACATCTGCGTATCACAATGATATCTATAAATACACTACATCAAGAAGCACTACAACATATGTTGTTTCAGGCACCTTAACATCTCTGGCGACTTTAGGCACCGGCACTGCGGCGAATTGCCCCGCCAATCGTATTCTGAGAGAGAATGGTCGTCGTTTAAATAAAGATGCGAATCCAGGTCTTAGCACTCTCTTAGTTGGTGTCTATGATTCTGTTTCTGGTCTATCTGGTTTCATTGACCCCAACTCTCCTCGTTTTGCGGTTTACAACGGTGATAAGTCTGTGTTCCAAGATAACGGTGTTGACCCTAATGGTGGTTTAGTTGACCAGGGTCCTCCGATTTACACTAGAGGCACTGTTACTGCTGGTAGTGGTTTAACTGTTACTTCTGGTGGTGCTACCATTACTGCGGGTGGATTAACTGTAACTGCTGGTGGTGCTACCATTACTGCGGGTGGATTAACTCTCAGTGCTGGTGGTATTACACAGAAAGTTGTAACATTATCTGCGGCTGGAAGTCAAACACTTGATTTATCATTAGGAAATGTATTTTATTTACCGGTAGCAACTGCGTTAACTGCGGCAACATATACATTAACTAACGCTTCTGTTGGTTCTACATTTTATTTCATAGGTGCATCAACCAGCGCAGTAGCTTTAACGTTTGCTGGTGCTACCACAATTGCTATTGCTGCGACTCAAGGTGCTGCTACAACTGGTTTTGTTGGTAATAACTCAGTTTACACAACACCAAGTGTTGCTACACGAAATTTAGTTACTGGTGTAGTTGTTGTGGCCTAAATAAAAACTTAATTAATTAAAAAGTTATGTCCAAACAAGATAAAGTAAAAGGTTTAACAACATTTCCGTTTGTAAGCGTGATTACACCCACTTACAATCGTAAAAGGTTTATTCCTCATCTCATACAGTGTTTCAAATCACAAACATATCCTAAAGAGCATATGGAATGGATTATTTTGGATGATGGTTCTGATCCAGTAAAAGATCTATTTACTGGTATACCAAATGTGAGATATATCTATAATAGTGAGAAACAGAATATAGGTGTTAAGAGAAATATTTTAAATAGAGAAGCAAAAGGAGATATTATTGTTGCGATGGATGATGATGACTACTATCCGCCAGAACGAGTTTACACGGTAGTAAATGCGTTCAAACATCTTCCTAAAATAGAACTTGCTGGTTCTTCAGAAATATATATGTATTACACAGATATCCAAAAGATTTATAAGTTAGGTCCTTATAACGCAAATCACGCAACAAACGGAACAATGGGTTGGAGAAAATCGTATGCTGAGAAGCATAAGTATGATGAAACAGTTACGCACGCAGAAGAGAGATCATTCTTAGATGATTATGTACATCCTATGTATCAGTTAGATCCTTTTAAGACTATGTTAGTAATGTCTCATTCTGAGAACACGTTTGATAAGAAAAAGATGCGTGACGGAACAAATCCTTTAGTAAATGAAACAAGCATGAAAATACGTGATTTTATAAAAGATAAGAATTTAAGAGAATTCTATTCTAAAGCCTAAAAACATACTTATTATCTTATATTTAGATAAGATGACAAGTATATATAAAAATTATTTAAATACTATACACGATTCATTCGCGAATAGTTTAGAAGATAATCCAGAAAAGATATATGCTTCTTATAATGAACTAAAAGTTCCTCTAAGAAGACATCAGAATGCGGTAATAGAACAGATGAATTATTATGAAGATATACTGTTAAAAGGTTTATCGGTAAAATCAAGCACACTATTTTCAAAATACGCAATTCTGGGAGATACAGTAGGTGTTGGTAAAACACTAATGGTGTT
>Ga0114968_10004036_pt1 | contig 10945 bp, 9 predicted proteins | sample M_130807_EF_Meta_FD_87020 | JGI IMG/M metagenome (GOLD analysis project Ga0114968, IMG submission 87020) | Freshwater microbial communities from Lake Montjoie, Canada to study carbon cycling - M_130807_EF_MetaG | ecosystem: Environmental > Aquatic > Freshwater > Lake | place: Lake Montjoie... | reverse complement strand
CGCAGTCTCAGTCTCAGTCTCAGTCTCAGTCTCAGTCGCAGTCGCAGTCTCTGTCTCTGTCTCTGTCTCTGTCTCTGTCTCTGTCTCTGTCTCTGACTCTGGCTCTGTCCCTGGATCGGTCGCTGTCTGTACGTCGGCCTTCAACTCCTCGAGCAGCCGAACAGAGGCATTCTCGGCCCGTTGCCGAATCTCCGCGGCGGCACTGCGGGCGGCATCGAGGATCCGTACGACCTCATCGCCCAGCAGCTTCGTGAGATAGGCAGGGTCGAGGGGATCGACCGCCTCAGCGCGGGCCTCAGCCGCTTCGGCGCGAGCCTCGGCCGCTTCGAGTTGGCGGGCGAGCAGCAGTTCCCGCTCCCGTGCGGCACGCAACTCCCCCGAGATCTGCAGCAGTCGTCGCCGGACCTCACCGGAATCGAAACCTCGTCGAACGATCGCGAATTCGGGATCGAACATCGACTCGAAGTCGTCAGGACCGCTGGACATGGCCATCGATTGAGAGCGTACCGGTCAGGCGGAATCTGGCTCAGAATCCGGCTCAGAATCCGGCGGCAGACGATGGCTCCGGCGGGAGGACGTCGTTTCCGCCGCCGACCGTGGTGAGCACTGTGAGCGCCTCATCAAGCGAATCGGCCGGCTCGATCCGCATCCCGTCCGCATAGCGCCGTGCGTCATCGAGTTCGCTGCTGGGCACCAGCATGAGCTCGGCTCCGGATCGGTGGGCAGCCACCACCTTCTGGTGCACACCTCCCACCGGACCGACCACTCCGTTGAGGTCCATGGTGCCGGTGGTGGCGATATGGAGCCCGCCGGTGAGGCTTCCCGGCGTCAGAACATCGAGCAACCCGAGCGTGAATGCAAGCCCCGCCGATGGGCCGCTGACGGCGCCCGAGTTGATGGTGACCGTGACGGGGAAATCGAAGTTGAGATCACGGGTGAAGGTCGAAACACCGAGATAGCCACGGGAGGGATCATCGGGCCGAGCGCCGAGTCGGATATCGATGGCACGCTGATCCGAACCATCGAACTTCTCGACGACGAGGCTGACAATCGATCCCGGAGTTCCGGAACCGAGAGCCGCCACGAGCTGACTGTTGAGCGTGATCGGCTGCCCCTGCACCGCCACGATGACATCGCCCTTCGACAGAACTCCATGGGCCGGGCCATCGGACTGCACGCTCGCCACAATCGCCCCGGTACCCGTGGAAGTGATCGTGTAGCCGAGCCGACTGAGCGCCTGGAACGTGGCTGCATCTTTTGAGTCCGACATCATCCGCACGTTGACATCACGATTTTCCGACTCGGTCTGCTTCCCGAAGAGTTCATCCTGCGACTCGACCTCCACTGCGTCATCGAACCACGCGACCGCGAGTTCAGCGGCGGTGGCTTGTCGCAGCGACACGGTGAGGAAATCGATGGCGCCATCGTTCTCGTAGGTCTCGGCATCGGAGACCGAGATGAGCGGCTCGGTTGCCCGCGAGGAACCCGGTGAGAGCGTGTAGTACGGAAGCCGGATGAACAGGGCCGCCGACACGAGGCCGACCACCAGCGCCGCAGCGATCCAGACGATGAGACGACGGGCGCGGTTCGAGGTCGACGGCGCCACGAACGAGGAGTCACCACCCGCGAATGGTGGCGTTGGCGAGGACTCGGGTTGTGGGGTGTGGAGGTCAGACAAGGGGGCTCCCTGGAGCTTCAACACCTGAAGCCTGCCATGTCGGGGTCACTGCTGTGTCGCAAGCATCCGACATCGGGTGGGACAATGCAGCGTGCCCAGTTCGCCACGTACCCCAGCCGATGATCACGGTCACGATCACAGTCACGGTCAAAGTCACGGTCACGGCACGGTCGAGAACGACGGCGGAGTCGATCGACGGCGGGCCGCCATCGCAGGGCACACCGGCGACATCGACACTGCTCGTTCGCTCCTCGACCATCGGATCGCCAAGGTTCGAGCAACCGCACTGGGCGCGCTGAACCGGTTGGGCGACCTCAAGGAGAGCGAGCTCTGCGACGCGCTTGCCGACACCGACGCCGGCGTCCGTCGCCGGGCATGCGAAGAAACTGCCCGATGGTCCGAACCGTTGCCGCCATCGACAGAACTACCTGCTGGCCCCGGTTCCGACGATCCGCTTTCCGATGATCCTGTTCCCATTCTTGAGCTTCCCGGTGCACTCGCCGAAGCACTCACCGACCGACTCCTCGACGAAGACGACACCGTGGTCGAGATCGCGGCGTGGGCATGGGGCGAGCGCCCTCCGGCGATCGAGCGCGCCTTCGAGCTGATCCTCACCATCACAACCAACCACGCCGACGCTCTGTGCCGTGAAGCCGCCGTGGCTGCTCTTGGAGCCATCGGCGATATCCGCGCTCTCCCCACCATCCTGAAGGCGACCACGGACAAAGCCACGGTTCGACGACGGGCGATCATCGCGCTCGCCCCCTTCGATGGCCCCGAGGTGGACGAAGCACTGGAGCGAGCTCGCTCGGACCGCGATTGGCAGGTTCGACAAGCCGCCGAGGACCTCAGTTCGTGAACTGAGGTCAGTCCATGAACATGACCTTGAGGGAATCGAACGATTCGATGCAGTGACCGGCACCGAGCACCACTGACTCGAGTGGTGATTGCACCAACTGCACCGGAACCTCGGCTTCGGAAGCGATGCGTTGATCAAGACCACGCAGCATGCCGCCGCCGCCCACCAGATGGATTCCCTGATCGATGAGATCCTGGGCAAGTTCGGGCGGCGCCTGACCCAGACATGCCACCACGGCATCGACCATCGCCGAAACCGGCTCATCGATGGCCTCGCGTACCTCAGCGGCGGTGAGCACCACGGTCTTCGGCAGACCGCTCATGAGTTCGCGCCCCCGAACCTCAGCGGCGTACTCGTTTTCCGATGGCCATGCTGACCCGATGGTGACCTTGATCTCCTCGGCGGTGCGCTCGCCGATGGCGATCCCGTACTCCCGTCGGATGTGGGTCTGAATGGCTGCGTCGATGTCGAAGCTGCCGACCCGGACCGCCTCGAGCGCAACCACCCCGCCGAGCGAGATGAGCGCAGCTTCGGAGGTACCGCCGCCGATATCGATGACCATGTTGCCGAGCGGTTCGTTGATGGGAAGGCCGGCGCCGATGGCCGCCGCCATCGGTTGCTCGATCAGGTGCGCCTCGGTGGCGCCGGCGCGCCGGGCCGCTTCGGTGACGGCGCGCTGCTCGACAGTGGTGATCGCCGATGGGACACAGATGACAACACGGGGACGGTTGAAACGATTCACGCCGACCCGTTCGAGCAGGAGCCGGATCATCCGCTGCGTAACATCGAAATCGGTGATCGCTCCGCCACGAAGGGGTCGGACCGCAACGATGTAACTCGGGGTCCGGCCGATCATCTGCCAGGCCTCGTGTCCCATCGCCAGCACATCCTGCGTGCGGCTGTTGAGCGCGATGACCGACGGTTCGTTCAGGACGATTCCCTCGCCGCGCACGTACACAAGCGTGTTTGCGGTTCCGAGGTCGATGGCGAGATCGCGGGCCATGATCAGCGGCCGCGGTCGTTGTCGGTACCGGACTCGTTGTCGTTCTCAGACCAGTTGTCGTTCCCGGACCTGCCGTTGCCGTCGGCATTGGAATCGAAAGCAGCGTCAGCATTGACATCGGGTGCAGCCACAGTGTTCGGACGGACGTGAACGGTGTTGACACGGCGGACCGGCTTTGCCTCGAACCCACCCTCGGGGACGACCGGCGAGGTCGTACCGAGCGCGTCCATTTCACGTTGAAAATCACTCACACTCGAAAGCGGATCATTGGGCTGGCGATTTCGAAGCCACACAATGATCGAGCCGACCACGCTGATGACGACAACGATCAGCAGGAAACTGACGCCGCTCATCGGCCGGCCTCGACATCGGATGCTGCAGTTGCCGGAAGGTCAGAAAGTTCGACGATGTGTTGCGAGCCGCTCGCCCATTGCGAGCCACCATCCCAGAACTCCTTCTTCCAGATCGGGACCGTAGCTTTGAGGGTGTCGATCAGGAACCGGGAAGCCTCGAACGCCGCACCGCGGTGGGGGGAGGAAACGGCGACGACGACGGAGGACTCGCCCAGCAGAACCCTGCCTTCGCGATGCCAGAGAACGATGCGGGCGAGATCGGGCCACCGGAGCCGAGCCTGCTCGGCGAGCGCCTCGAGACGGGGGACGACCTCCTCGCCATAGGCCTCGTAATCGATATGAATGACGCCATTGGTGTCATCGGCGTGGTCGCGCACCAGGCCGTTGAACAACACCACAGCACCGCACTCGGGGCGACTCAACCACTCGTTCGCAACCCGAACATCAAGCACATGATGCGTGAGAGTGATCCAGTTGTGGACATCGGGCGGCGGTACGGGCACCGTCCCATCGTAGTGGGGGGCGCGGTCACCGATGCAGGGCATCCAACTAACGTTGAACGAATGTCGCCGCAAATGCCAGAGAATGAGAATGGCGATGACTTCGGCAATCAGGCCGGTGATCAGAACGGCGATCAGAACGGATCAGGCCCCCATCCGCACCCCGATGACCGCCTGTGGCGCCACCCATCGGAGACAACTGGTCGGGGTTCCGGAAAGGATCCCGACAAGATTCCTTCGTCGAACAGCGGAGCCAGCAGCGACCGCCTCGGGAGCGGCACAACGGCCCTGCGCTCGGGGCGCTCCGTTCTCCTCCCACTCCTGCTCATCTCCCTCGTACTGGGATCTGGACTGACCATGGTTGTGCTCTCGGTGGTCGGTGCCTTCGATCCGCCACCGGCCCGGATCGTGATCGAGAAGGTCGAGACCAGTACCGAGGCGAACCTCACCACCTCCGAGGTCGTTGACCGCATCCGGCCCACAGTGGTGCGGATTGAAACAACCCGTGGCGCAGCGGTCACCTCCGCCACCGGAGTCATCTACCGCTCCGATGGGTATGTGCTCACCACTGCCGACGCGGTTGCTGGCGCCGACTCGGTCCTGGTCATCACCACTGACGGTCGCTCGTTCCCGGCGAAGGTCGTGGGTGTCGATGCTGCCGACGACATCGCCGTGCTGAGCATCGATGCTCCCGATGTGCAGCCCGCGGTGCTCGGTCATCCCGATGAACTGGCGCCGGGCGAAACTGTCCTCGCACTGAGTCTCGACGAAAGTGTCACCGACCTGACGACGAGTGCCGAGACCATCACCGAAACCGGTCGTCGACTCGACGCAGTCGGCGGATCGACCCTGCACGACATGATCGCCGCTGACGGAACCGGAACCGCGTTCGATGATGGTGTGCTGTGCAGCGACACCGGCGCCGTGCTCGGAATCTTCACCACCCGCGCTGCCGACCCGACCGCAACAGCGAACGCAGGTGCCGACCTCGCGCACGCCCGATTCGCCACACCCATTGACTACGCCGTCGAAGTCGCCGACTCAATCGTGCGCACCGGGTTGGCTCGCCTCCCATGGCTCGGCGTCATGAGCGACGACCTCGACTCGACAACCACCGCAAGGCTGGGGCGTGCGGGGACCATCCTCACCGAGGTCGCCGTTGATGGACCAGCCGATGCTGCCGGATTGAAGGTCGGCGACATCATCGTGAGTGTCAACGAGTCGCCGATCTCATCGTCAACCTCATTGGTCGTCACGTTGCGTTCCCACGAGGTTGGCGACTCGGTGACGATCGCCTACATCCGTGACGGTGCACAACGGGTCACGACGACGACCCTCGGGAATCGGCCCTGAACCGACGTCGGATCACGGCAGCAATCGTGCCGAGCACCGCAACGGCACCGAACGCCGCACCCCCCAGCGCCAACTCCTGACGATGACGGGGGGTCAGTCGTGCCCAGAGTCCCCCACGATCGGAGTCCACATAGGCCTCCTCATTGGTGAAAGTCGGTTCCCAACCGAACGAGCGGAGAAGGTCGTTCGCGACCACCCATGGAGCGGAACTGGCGACGAGCATCGACGGATCACCGGGGGCGAGCCCGAGTCTGGCGCCGACGCCGGCGATCAGCACCGCCAACGACCGGCTCAGCCGAACCCGCGGCGCTGGCCCCTTGAGCGCGCTGACCTGACTCGCCGTGAGCCAACCATCCGGAGCAATGTTGACGGCACCATCAGGACCGCACGTGCGCAGCAAGTTGACCGCGCTCACGAGATCATCGACATGTAGGAACTGGACCGGTCCGGTCCGGTCACTCACCTGGATCCCGGCCGTGGACCAAGGAGATCGCGCCAGCCACTGACCATTATCCGGTCCGACTACCACGCTCGGCCGCATGAGAGTGCAGGTGATTCCCCGCTCACCAGCCCACTCGGCACACAGTCGTTCCAGCGACGCTCGTTCCATCGCTGCGGGAATGGACGAGTTCGGACGCACCCTCGCATCCTCGGTGAGCGGCACCGGGTTGTCACGACGAGCGCCGTAGACCAACGCCGAGGACAGCACGAGCAGTGTGCGGAGTTTCGTGTTGGCGCCGAGTGAGGTGAGCAGGGTGCGGGTGCCATCGAGATCGAGTTCTGCTCCACCAGTTCCGTCGATGTCGAGTCCACCGCGGGGTCCGAGCAGCATCACGGTCGTTGCCGAACCGATATGCGCGCCCAGCGCCGGGTCGGCAAGTCCCATGCGTGCTGTGACGAGGCGGGTGTCGACAACGCGGGTGATCGGCTCCCACGCTCCCTCACGAAGTCGTCGACCGACGGCCACAACCTCGGCAACATCGGGATCCAGCAGCAACGAGGCGACGACCCGGTGTCCGATGGGCCCATCCGCGCCGGTGACCACAACAGATTCGGTCGGACCCGTCGACGACATCCCTGTGTCCTCGCCCGTGCTGTTCACCCCTCCATCATGCACCGTGGGGTGGTGCTGCTCCCATGCCGGGGTCCTTGCCCGGCTCTGCAGGGCTCTGCATGACCCCGGATGGCCCGCAGGTCCCCGGACGTCCCCGGATGCCAATGGGGGTCCCGCCGCCCTAGCCTTCTCTGCGTGAGCTCCGAACCCCCCGACCTTCCCCCCAACTTCCCGTCCGGCGCCCCCTTCGGCGACGACGGCTCCGATCCGTTCAAGGGCATGCCACTGTTCGGCGACCTCTCCCGACTGTTCGCGCAACAAGGGAACATGGGCTGGGATGCCGCTCGGCAACTGGCACTCTCCGTGGCGACCGATGGCGGGCAGGAACCCAACGTCGACCCCTTGGAACGCATCCGGTTCGAGGCACTGGCCCGCGTGGCCGAACTCCAGATCGCCACTGCGACCGGCCTGCCCGTGTCACGAAGTGGTCTCGGCATCACCATCACACCGGCCACCCGTGGGCAATGGGTCACCAGTGCACTCGACGCCTGGCGCCCACTGTTCGACGCGCTCGCCGGTTCGCTTCAGAACAGCAGCACCGATGAAACCCTTGATCCGGGCAACCCACTCGGATTCCTCGCCCCGCTCATGAAGATGGTCGGCCCGATGATGCTCGGCATGACTGCCGGGTCGATGGTCGGACATCTCGCCCGGCGAAGCTTCGGACAGTACGACCTGCCGATTCCACGCACGGGAAGCGATGAACTCCTCGTCCTGCCGAGCAACCTCGACGCGTTCGGCGAGGAGTGGAGCCTGCCGCCCGACGATCTGCGCCTCTGGATCTGCTTGCAGGAAATTGCCGTGCATTCCGTGCTGCTCGTGCCGCACGTGCGAACCCGCCTCGATGACTATCTGCTTCGTTACGTCTCAAGTTTCGAACCTGATGCGGGTGCATTGGAAGACCACCTCGGTCAACTCGACATCACCGACCCTGCCGCGATCACCAACATCGAAGTGAGCTTCAGCGATCCTCAGATGCTGCTCGGGGCGATGCAATCACCGGCCCAACGCGAACTGCTCCCCGGCTTCGAAACGCTCATCGCCACCATCGTCGGATACGTCGATCACATCATGGACACCGTGGGCACCAACCTGCTCACAAACTATTCGATGCTTTCGGAGGCGCTGCGCAGGCGCCGGGTCGAGGCTGACCCCAGCGACCGGTTCGTCGAGAGACTCTTCGGACTCGAACTCAGCCAACACACCTATGAGCGCGGTGCCGCATTCGTCAATGGTGTCGTGGAACGCGCCGGTGCCGAGGGGTTGGGACGGCTCTGGGAATCAGAGCGGACGCTACCGACCCCCAATGAACTCGAAGCCCCGGGCCTGTGGCTGGCCAGGATCGAATTCGCCGAAGACTGAATCACCCGAAATCGGTAGACCTCCGAGGAACTCTCAGGCGAAAGACATCAATCGGCCACCATCGCCGGCACCGGCACCGGCACTGGCACTGGCACTGGAGTCACCGTTCATCGAAATGCTGCGCCGCGGTGGAATCCTCCCATGCATCAGCGCTGAACAGCAGTCCTTGGCCCCGGGGCCCCGCCGACTCGGGGACCCGATCCGGGAGCGGGGGCGATTGACGAATCCACCGACGAGCTGGATCAAAGGGAGGTTCGGCGTCGGGGGATGGCGCCTGCCCGTCAACCTGATGCGTGTGGTCAGTCTCCTGCGCCGTCTCGGCCAGCAGAGCGCCCTGATGGCCACGGTCAGAACCATCGGAGTCCGGAGCGAACCCCTCGCGGGCAAGTATTTCCGGCGCAGCAACTGTGCGACGTCGGAAGCCGCGCGCTTGCGAAGGCATTCGACCACTCCGGATCTGGCGGAGCCCGATCAGATAGCGGAGTAGAGCGAGGGCCGCCACGATCGAAATGAAGGCGAAGCCGGCGACGATCGGAATGGGGATGACGATCGGGATCAGAGCCCCGATGACCCACACCAGCTGGAAGCGAGTTTCGAACCGGGCGAATGAGCGACCACGGTTCGCGTCGGGGGCATCGCGCTGCACGATCGAGTCGAATGCCTGCTTGGCGGTACTGCCGGTTGCACCGACAAACATCGAGAGCACCGCTGATCCCGCCAGACCCCCGATGAACGCGCACAGTGCGCCCGCGATCACCGTGAGGATGAGCGACGCAATGAGGATGCGCTCCTCGGAGAGCAATCGACGAATGCGCGGCGCCAGCAATGCACCGACGAAGAATCCGAACTGCGCCGAGGTCGCGACGAGGCCGAGTTGCCACAGTGGTGCATCGCGATCCTTGAATCCGAATGCGAGCATGAACGACAGGAACCCGACGATCCCACGCAGGAGCCCCATCGCTGAGGATGCGAGCACGATGCCGGCCGAGCGCAGTTCCTCTCGTTCGGCCTCGTCGACCGGTTCGATCGCCACGACGGTGGGTCGCAGTCGGAAGGCAAGACCGGTTCCGACAACGAACACGATGCCGCTGAGCCCGACGCTCCATGCACCACCGCCCAACTTGAGAAAGATGCCTCCGGGAACAGCGGCGACGACGACAGCAAGCGCTGAGAGCACCGTGAGCTTGGAGTTGGCCTCGACAAGTTCGGCATCGTTATGAACGGTGCCCGGGACCACCGCACTCTTGGAGATGGAATAGATCTTCTGGAGCACCAGCATGCCGAAGGCTTCGGGGTAGAAGAACAAGCTCTGCATGTGCTGGGTGATGAGGAACGCGAGCACGGCCCGCAGGAACAGGGACCCGACGATGATCCACCGACGGCCTCCCTTGATGCGGTCGATGGCGGGACCGATGAGTGGGGCCGCGACCGCGAACGGGGCGATGGTGAGCACCAAGTACAGCGCGACTCGCCACCGGGCCGAGTTGAAGTCCAGGGAGAAGAACACCGAGCCCGCCAGGCCGATGGCGAACAGGGCATCACCGGAGACCGACGCCGCATGGGTGCGCGCCAACAAGGAGAACGACGAGAGCGCCCAGGGCCGACGAGGGTCGCGATCGCCGACCGCATCGGAGAGAGGGAAGTCGGGGTCCACGTCACCCATCGTATGAGCGACCTGTGACTCCCCCGCCCAGCTGACCGGTTGGTCGCCTATGAACGAGGCACCTCGTACTTGTAGCCCAGGCCACGGATCGTGACGATCGACGTGGGGTTCGCCGGGTCGAACTCGACCTTGGATCGGAGCCGTTTCACGTGAACATCGAGGGTCTTGGTATCGCCCACGTAGTCCGACCCCCACACCCGATCGATGAGAATGTCACGGGTGAGCACACGCCCGGCGTTCTCGAGCAGAAGGGCGAGGAGTTCGAACTCCTTGAGCGGCAGCTTGACGTCCTCCCCACGGATGGTGACCTCATGACGCTGATGGTCGAGACGCACATCACCGATCTCGAGTGCATCGCCGGCTGCAGAAGCTGCGGTTCCCGATGGCGTGGAGCCGGGGTTGGTCTCATCCGCCGTACGACGGCGAAGCACCGCTCGCATGCGGGCGACCAGCTCACGAAGGCGGTAGGGCTTGGTGATGTAATCGTCGGCGCCGACCTCGAGGCCGACCACCGTGTCGATCTCGGCGCTCTTGGCGGTGACCATGATGATCGGCACATTCGACTTGGAGCGGATCTCTCGACACACGTCGATACCCGAGACCCTCGGCAACATCACATCGAGAAGGATGAGGTCCGGGGCGACGCTCTCGTAGATGTCGAGCGCTTCGGCGCCATCACGGGCGACCGTCACGGTGAAGCCCTCGCGCGTGAGGCCGCTCTGCAGCGCATCGATGAAGGACTCCTCGTCCTCAACGATCAGCACGGAGATGGTGGTCATTGTGGTCCCTTCGGGAGCGAGTTCAGATCAGATGTGGGATCAGATTGGAGGGAGGAATCGGGGGCGGCTTTTTCGTGAGCACCAAGGAGCGACAGTGGCAATCGCAACGTGAACGTGGACCCCTCGCCGAGTCGCGACTCGACCTCGACGGTTCCGGCGTGGTTAACGGCGACATGACGCACAATTGCGAGTCCGAGTCCGGTACCACCAGTCTGTCGGCTCCGAGCCTGATCCACACGGTAGAAACGCTCGAAGACACGGTCGAGGTCGCGGGCCGGGAT
>Ga0114968_10004035_pt1 | contig 10952 bp, 8 predicted proteins | sample M_130807_EF_Meta_FD_87020 | JGI IMG/M metagenome (GOLD analysis project Ga0114968, IMG submission 87020) | Freshwater microbial communities from Lake Montjoie, Canada to study carbon cycling - M_130807_EF_MetaG | ecosystem: Environmental > Aquatic > Freshwater > Lake | place: Lake Montjoie... | reverse complement strand
GCGTAGCTGACGATCTTCGAGGCGTAGAGGGCGCTCATGATGTCGGCGATGAACGCCTTCTTGGCGGCCGGGTTCTTGGCGGCGGCCAGCGCGGGACGGGGACCCTTGAGCTTGCGGGCGGCCTTCACGCGCTCGTCCTTCATCGAGCTCACGCAGCGGCTGAACACGGCCTCGGCGATCAGCGTGACCGGCTGGGCGAGGTTCGCCGAGTCGATCACCGTCCACTTGCCCGTGCCCTTCTGGCCGGCGGTGTCGAGGATCTTGTCCACCAGCGGCGACCCGTCGGTGTCCTTGAAGCCGAGGATGTCCCGGGTGATCTCGACGAGGAAGCTGTCCAGCTCGCCCAGGTTCCATTCGGCGAAGACCTGGTGCATCTCGTCGGCCGACATGCCCAGGCCGTTCTTCATGATGTTGTACGCCTCGCAGATGAGCTGCATGTCGCCGTACTCGATGCCGTTGTGGACCATCTTGACGTAATGGCCCGAGCCGCCGTCGCCGACCCAGTCGCAGCAGGGCACGCCGCCGTCCACCTTGGCCGACACGCCCTGGAAGATGTCCTTCACGAAGGGCCACGCCTTGGCCGAGCCGCCCGGCATGATGCTCGGGCCGCGCCGTGCGCCCTCCTCGCCGCCGGACACGCCGGTGCCGATGAAGAGCAGGCCCTTCGACTCGCAGTACTTCACCCGCCGCTCGGTGTCGCCGTAGAGCGAGTTGCCGCCGTCGATGATGATGTCGCCGGCCTCCAGGTGCGGGACGAGCTGCTCGATGAAGTCGTCCACGGCCTGCCCGGCCTTCACCAGCATCATCACCCGGCGGGGCTTCTTCAGCTTGGAGACCAGCTCCGCGATGGAATGGGCGCCCTGCACCCGGGTCCCCTTGGCCTCGTTGGCCAGGAACTCGTCCACCTTGGACGTGGTCCGGTTGTACGCCACGACGGTGAAGCCGTGGTCGTTCATGTTGAGGATCAGGTTCTGGCCCATGACCGCGAGGCCGATCAGGGCGATGTCACCGGTGGGAGTGCTCATGTTCTGGTCGAAAAACGAAGGCGGAACCCTACCGGCGGCCGGGAAGCCGGGGCGAGAGGGAAGTTGGGGAGGGGAGGAGGGTCTCTGGCCGGTCAAGGAGCGGGCACCAACTGAAAGTATCGGCGGGGTGCCGAGAGCGGCGTGAGGGGGAGCACGACCGGCGGGCCGATTCCGTCTTCCCCGGTCAAATTTGTCGCGAGGGGAAGGAACCTCGGAAGGATTGTGGACTGCTCGATGACGTACGGTTTTAACGGTGTCCCCGAGAATTGAATTCGCACGGATCCGGGGGAAGCCCGGGAAATTCTGAAAACAGGAATCTGCTCAACGGGTCGAATCCGAACCCTTAAGAAGCCGGGCAGGAGTCCGCAAGCGCGGCCCGGACCCGGGGTTCGGAAATAAGAACCGTACCCAACCTGACGGGATAGCGGCACTGAAGAATCACCCAGCCGGTTGCTAACGATCTTAAAGTGCGTCGAACCGACGGTGCCTGAAACCTCATAGAGGCGGGCCGCTTCCGTGGTCAGGCCGGAATCTGGAAGCAATGCCCATACTGGAGTGTCGGGTGTCAAAGGGAGCAAGCCGCTTCTCCTATCAGTCCCCCGGTATGCGGAAAGCTGCGGGTAAAGGCTGATGTTGGTCTCCCCACCGTTCCAGTTGAGTTCGACCATGATGTCAGGGCCATTGTTGTAGCACGCCGGAGGCGGCGGTAAACAACCCGACGACACGCAGGCGCCCCGGGTCATCCTGAGGCCTGGAAAGTTGGAGAGGATGAGGGAATTCGGGTCGGACGGGGCCCCGACACGGTATGCAAAGACCTGTGATTCTCCGTAAGCGATCTTGCCTGCGTTCGTGGCCAGGTCTCGAGCCTCGCTCCAGTCAGATGTGTCACCGCCGTCCCAGGCGACCACCCGCATCATGACCGTCTGTCCTTCGGCAAATCCCTGGAGACCACGAAGTCTCTGCGCTCCGGGATTCCAGGTTCCAGGGCTGGTAGTGAACGAAACCCGAAACGGCATCGGGTCCCCGAGATGGTAGTATAGGGAGGCGGGGTCGCTTCCGTAGAGTATTAGGGCGAGAAAGTTGGTTCCCTTAAGTGGCGAGCCACTCGGGTCCAATACCCACGCCTGCTGGCCCAGGTTCCTGATGTCCACGTTCACCAACCCCTGTCCCAGCGCGAGGGCCGGCAGCAGAATCAGGAAGAGGAGGGCTTTCAGGCAGATCACCATGCCCCGCGCCGGTAGGGCGTGCTTTCCAGTCTGCCCGGGAAGGCGATGGGTCTGGAAGGGGTTCATGGGCGGGAGGATGTCTGAATCCGACGCTACCTGCCGAAGTGGCCGGTGCAAGCGGGGAGGGGATGGAGCCCGGTCCGTGGCGCAGGCGGGAGGCCGCCGTCAGGTGCGCCATCCCGAGGGACGGTGGCTGGCACAGGCCCTGGCAATTCGGCCACGATCCGGTCTCGGCCCTGGCGGCGGTGAAGGGCGAGACGATCCTCCGCGACGTCCGGGTGCCCCAGGGCCTGGCGATCGATCCCGACGGCGTCCGTGTCGGCATCGGCTGCCTCGACGACGGGGACACCACGGCAAGGGGCGACCTTGAGGTTGGGATCCGGCGGCCGTGGGGAAGCTGTCCGGGTGGCGCGGGGGTTGCCGGGTGTCCGGAGAGTTCGTAACGTCCAGCCATGGGATTCGACTACCCTGCGGCCTTCGAGCGCCGGCCGGGCCTTTGCGGCGGAGCCCTGGTGCTGAAGGGGACCCGGGTACCGGTCCGCACCCTTCTTGCCAGCCTTGCGGAAGGGGCTTCGGAGGCCGAACTGCTGGCCGATTTCCCGACGGTCACCGCGGCGGGAATTCCTGCCGTGGTCGCCTTTGCCGCCGCTTCGGCCGCAGACGACCTGCCGGTGTAGCCCGCCTTCGTTGTTCGAAGTTCAGCGTTCGACGTTCGTTGTTCGATGCCCGCCATGCCCCCACGGTCCGGTGGCTTGCACGGGCACCGGGTCCTGCTACCGTCCGCGGGCTTTCCGGCGCCACTTCAACCCGGCCCGGTCCGACCTCAACCGACACACACACCATGGCCCACGAACTCGCTCCCCTCCCGTATCCGAAGGACGCCCTCGAACCGCACATCGACGCCCTGACGATGGAGATCCACCACGGCCGCCATCACAAGGCCTACGTGGACAACCTGAACAAGGCCCTCGCCGGCACCGCGCTCGAAGGCAAGTCCCTCGAGGCGCTCATCGCCGACATCCCGGGCGTGCCCGAGAACATCCGCGGACCGGTCCGCAACAACGGCGGCGGCCACTGGAACCACACCTTCTTCTGGAACATCCTGGCCCCGGGCAAGGGCGGCGCACCGACCGGCGAGCTGGCGGAGGCCATCACCGCGGCGTTCGGATCCTTCGCCGACTTCCAAGCCAAGTTCGAGACCGCCGGCATCGGCCGCTTCGGCTCGGGATGGGCCTGGCTCGTCGTCAACGGCGGCAAGCTCGAGGTCGTCTCCACCGCGAACCAGGACAACCCGCTCATGGGCAAGGCCGTTGCCGGCGTCGAGGGCAAGCCCATCCTCGGCGTCGACGTCTGGGAGCACGCCTACTACCTGAAGTACCAGAACCTCCGCGCCGCCTACCTGAAGGCCGTCTGGAACCTGGTGGACTGGGACAAGGCGTCCGCGCTCTACGCCGCCGCCAAGTAAGCCTTTGGCCGTCCTGAAACACGCCGTCCCAGCAACGGGGCGGCGTTTTTCTTGCCGCGTCGTACCGGTACCGGGCCTGAGACGTGTTACCCGATCGAGTTCGGCCCGAGGCGCTGTTCGTTTGGCGGATATCACGGCTTGGAACTTGGCGCCGCGGCACCTGAACCGGTTTCATCGGGCATGCGTTCCAGTGATCCGCAGTCCCCGGGCGAAATTCCGCGCCGGCTGAGCTCCGGGTTCCGCGTCTGGGTCGCGCTGTCGCTGTCGGTGGCGGCCTGCGGCCTGGCGGGATGCCGCACGGCGGTGCCGGACACCGGGTTCGCCGTGGCGCCGGTCCTGGTGATCCATGGCGGCGCGGGCGTGCCATCGAAGTCCGAGATCACCCCGGAGAAGGAGAAGGCCTTCCGCGAAGGACTCGAATCCGCGCTCCTCGCCGGACACGCGGTGCTCCGTGGTGGCGGGTCCAGCCTGGACGCCGTGGCGGCGGCCGTGCGCGTGATGGAGGACAACCCGCTGTTCAACGCCGGCCGCGGCGCCGCGCTGAACCACGCCGGCGAGGCCGAGCTCGACGCGGCGATCATGGACGGCTCCACGCTCCGCGCCGGTGCGGTCGCCGGCGTGAAGACGGTCCGCAACCCGATCGACGCGGCCCGGGCCGTGATGGAGCGGACGCCCCACGTGCTGATCGCCGGGAACGGTGCCGACGCCTTTGCCGCCGCGGCCGGGCTTCCCGCGGTTCCCAACAGCCATTTCATCACCGAGCCCCGCCGGCAGCAGCTCCGTGAGACCCTGGAGGCCGAGCGCCGCCGTGCCTCGCTTCCGGCCAGCAACGGCTTCGGGACGGTCGGCGCGGTCGCCCTCGACCGGCAGGGCCATCTTGCGGCGGCGACCTCCACGGGCGGCCTGGCCGGGAAGCTTCCCGGCCGCATCGGCGACTCCCCGATCATCGGCGCCGGCACCTATGCCGACGACGCCACCTGCGCCGTCTCGTCCACGGGGCAGGGGGAGTTCTTCATCCGGCACGTCGTCGCCCACGACATCGCGGCCGAGATGCGCTACCGGCACCGGTCCGTCGGCGCCGCCGCCAACGACGTGGTCCGCGGCAAGCTCGTCGCCGTGAAGGGCGAGGGCGCGGTCATCGCCCTGGATCGTCGCGGGAACTTCGCCACCCCCTACAATTCCGAGGGCCTGTTCCGCGGCTGGATCGGCGCGGACGGCACGCCCCATACCGCCATCTACGAACACTGAATCATGTCCTTCCGTCATCGCATCCTGATTGCACCGGCATCCCTCCTCCTGGCCCTGGGCGTGCAGGCCGCCGAGCCCACGGCCCGGCGCGGGTCCCTGGTGATCGTCGGCGGCGGCGAGCGCCCGGGCCCGATCCAGGAGCGGTTCATCCAGCTCGCCGGCGGACCCGCGGCCGCGCGCATCGTGGTGATTCCCATGGCCAGCGGCGAACCGGAGGCCTCCGGGGACAGCCAGAGGACGGAGTTCCGCTCGTTCGGCGCCACCAACACCGTCGTCCTCCGGTTCAATCGGGAAGAGGCCCTGGATCCGGCGACGGCGCGCCGGCTCGACGGCGTCACCGGCGTCTTCTTCACCGGCGGCGACCAGGCGCGCCTGGCCGCGGTGGTCGTGGGAACTCCGTTCGCCGAGCGCCTTCACCGGCTGTACGACGAGGAGGGCGCGGTGATCGGCGGGACCAGCGCCGGCGCGGCCATCATGAGCCGCATCATGCTCACCGGCGACCAGCGCGGCGAACCCGACCGCAAGGCGGACTTCGCGGTGATCCGCCGCGGCGCCACGCTCACCTCGACCGGACTGGGATTCGTCACCAACGCCATCGTGGACCAGCACTTCATCGCCCGCCGGCGGGAGAACCGCCTCCTTGGCCTGGTGCTCGAAAACCCAACCCTGCTCGGCGTTGGCATTGATGAATCGACGGCACTGGTGGTCAGCCCGGACGGCCTCTGGGAAGTCGTGGGCGACGGCAGCGTGATGGTCTTCGACGCCCGCGGCTCGAAGGTGTCCGAAGCGGCTCCCAGTCAGAACCTCGGCGCCCGCGACATGCGGATGCACCTGCTTCTTCCAGGCGATTCGTTTGATCCGGGCGCCCCGCGTTGAGCCGGAACACCTCGTTGGGTGGTCAACGAAGCACGCGAATTGGACGAAGGGAACCGGGGAAGCAGGAAGCGCCCGTCTCCGAGCCGGCCTTGCTGTATGGCCGGAACACCTTTGGATCCGATTCCGCTCCACGACTCCGGACTCGGGGCCGTTCGCGTCCTTCGTGGATGAATTATCCGGATCGCATTGCAGGATGGCCCGACGACAAACGGCCTCGCCCCCTCGAAGGCCCGGCGGTATCCCGTCCGGGACATGAGCCTGTCCGCGACCGACGCCCTCATCCGACTGCATCCCGACGACGACGTTGCCGTGGTGCGGCGGCGGCTCCTCGCGGGCGAGGTGGCGGATGGCATCACCCTGAAGACGGCCGTGCCCGCCGCGCACAAGGTGGCCCTGCGCGACCTCGCGGCCGGCGATCCGATCCGCAAGTACGGCCAGTTCATCGGCCGCGCCTCGGTCGCCATCCCCGCGGGATCGCATGTCCACGTCCACAACGTCGACACCGGCGAACTGGCCACCAGCGGGCACTTCGTCGCGCCGGCCGAGCCGTGGACGCTCCTGCCCGAATCCGAGCGCCGCACCTTCGCCGGCTTCGCCCGTCCGGGCGGACGTGCGGGAACGCGGAACCATGTCGCGGTGATCTCCAGCGTGAACTGCTCCGCCAGCGTCTCGCACTACGTTGCCCGGCGCTTCACGCCGGAGGTTCTCCGCCGCGACTTTCCCGGCGTGGACGGCGTGGTGGCCTTCACCCACAAGGCCGGCTGCGCCACCGCCGACATCTGTACCGAGGTCCTCCAGCGCGTCCTCGCCGGCGTGGCCCGGCACCCGAACATCGGCGCCTATGTCATCATCGGCCTCGGCTGCGAGACCAACCAGGCCGCGGCCCTCGTCCGGCGCCACGGGCTCGGCTCCGCGGAGGATGGCGAGAAGCCGCCGGTCGTGCTCAACATCCAGCAGCAGGGCGGCATTGCCCGGACCGTGGAGGACGCCGTGAAGGCCGTGGCCGGCCTGCTGCCCGCGGTCTCCGCGCACCGGCGCACGCCCCAGCCGCTGAGCCGTCTGATACTGGCGTTGAACTGCGGCGGTTCCGACGGCCACAGCGGCATCACCGCCAATCCCGCCCTCGGCGTCGCCTCCGACCTCCTGGTCCGCCACGGCGGCACGTCGGTCCTCGCCGAGACGCCGGAGATCTACGGCGCTGAGCACCTTCTCACCCGTCGCGCCGTGAGCCGTGAGGTCTCGGACGCCCTGCTGGAGCGTGTCCACTGGTGGGAGGAGCACGCCCGGATGCACGGTTCCTCGATCAGCAACAACCCGTCCGCCGGCAACAAGGAGGGCGGCCTGACCACCATTTTCGAGAAGAGCCTCGGGGCGGTGGCGAAGGGCGGACAGGCGCCGCTGATGGCGGTCCTCCAATACGCCGAGCCGGTGACGGGGCCGGGCTTCTGCTTCATGGACACCCCCGGCTACGACCCGGTGAGCATGACCGGCCTGATGGCCGGCGGCTGCAACGTCGGCGTGTTCACCACCGGCCGTGGAAGCGTCTACGGCTGCAAGCCCGCCCCCTGCATCAAGGTGGCCACCCACACCCCTCTCTACCGCTGGATGGCCGACGACATGGACCTCAACGCCGGCACGATCCTCGACGGTACCGAGACCATCGAGCAGATGGGCCTGAGGATCTTCGAGACAATCCTGGCAACGGCCAGCGGCGAGCGGACCAAGAGCGAGCTGGCCGGCATCGGCGACGAGGAGTTCGCCCCCTGGCAGCCGGGGCCGGTGTTCTGACCGTGCGGCGCCCAGGGCCGGGCCGTGTCACTTCTTCTTCCGCTTCTGGAGGAAGTCCCGCAGCTCATCCCGGGTCACGATTCCGTCGTGGTCGGCGTCGGCGGCGCGGAACTGGGCGGGGGACGGGGATTCCTCGGGGGTGATCTTCCCGTCGCGGTTCCGGTCGAGCTGGTTGAAGAGCGCGGATCCATCCCGGAGGGCGCGGCCGAGGGCCAGGCCGGAATCCGTGCCGGGAGCCACCGACGGCAGGTAGTACTCGAAGTAGCCGAGCATCATCTCGTCGTACGTCTGCTCGCCCCACTGGACGGACTTCGACGGATCCGGATTGGCCGGGTTGTTGGTGCTGTTGTCGAAGTGCGCGGTGCCGCGCAGGACGCTGCCGGCCGGCGCGTCGATGTATTCGTTCAGGCGGTAGAGAAGCTGCCAGTTGAAGTCGTAGCGCGGGACGTCGAGCAGCGTGCGGGCCTTGCCATCGGGAAGTTCCAGCTCGTAGCGGTAGGCCTTCCCGCGGACGTGCATGTGCGGCATGAAGGACATCAGCCGGGCATCGAGCGGGACCGGGATCCGGCCCTTCACCTCGTGGTTGGCGGCTCCAGGCGGGATCTCGAATTTGGCGGAAATCGCGGCCACCCGCACCTCGTGGCGCGGAGGCGTCCTGGCGAAGACGAGACCGAGCGAGGTCTGGTCGCGCGTGGCGGTGCCGTTCGGCGTGTAGTGCAGCTGGAAATGCAGGGTCGAGCCGGCCGGGATGTGCTTGGCGAAGCCGTCGGGGTAGGTCAGGCGGTTGTTGCCGGGAACGTAGGCCGCGAGGTAGTTGCCGCCCGCCGTGTCGCCGCGGCGCCGCCGGTCCGATTCCGACTCGCCGGGCGGAAGGACGAAGACCAGGACATGGTGGACCACCTCCCGGGCGGAGGGCCGGACCTCGAGGGCCTGGATCCAGCGCTCGCCGCCGAGGTCGGGTTTCACGAAGACGTTCTCGTAGGGCATGAACCCGGTCGCCTTCACTGGAATGGGAGCCGGGAGGGTCACCACGGCGTCCGGCACGCCGATTTCCCAGTCCGTCGTGTACCGCCTCGGCAGCGGGGCATCGGCCGGATCGCCCTCGGGCCTGCCGGTGGCCAGCCAGGCCAGGAGGTCGGCCTTGTCCGCCGCGGGAAGGCTGCGGTCGTTCATCCACGGACTGGGCTCACCGGGGATGGGCGCAGCGAACCACGGCGGCATGACGCCCTTGCCGACCTGCCGTCCAATCATGGCGGCGTGGCCGGCCACGTCCTGGTAGCTCGCCAGGGAAAACGGCGCGACGCCGCCGTCCCGGTGGCATTCCGCGCAATGCTGCTGGAGGATCCGGGAGATCCGGGAGTGGTAGGTGGGCTTCGCGTCGGCCGTCACCGGCCCGCCGTGATCGAGCGTGCAGCCGGGGGCGGTGGTGGCGGCGGTGTCGGGTCCGGTCCCGGCGAGGACCGCTTCCAGTGCTCTCGCCAAATGCCGGCGGGCCGGGGCGTCCTTCGAATAGCCGATCCCGTACTGGTCATCGACGGCACCGCGGTAGACCACGGTTCCGGCGGCGTCGAGGACGTAGGCCTCGGCCGTGGACCGCGCGCCCAGGGCCTTGGCGATGCGGCCGCCGGTGTCGCGGACGTAGGGGCCTTGCCACCCCAGACGGGCGGCCATTTCCTTCGCGGATGTGGCCGTGTCGGACTCCACCGGATTCACGAAGACGAACCGCACGCCGCGGGCGGAGAACTCCTTCTCCAGCGCGGCGAGGGTGGGGCCGTAGCGTTGGGTCACCGGGCAGGTGGTGCTGGTGAAGGCGACGACCGTGGCCTTCGCGTCCTTGGATCGCCCCAGCCGGAACCGGGAACCCGAGATCGGCTTCAATTCAAGCCGGGGAACGAGTCGGCCCACGCCAAGATCCGACGGCGACGCGGGTCGTGGCGCCTCGCGCAGCGGCTCCGGATCGGCTGCGTGGAGCCGCAGCGAGGCCATCAGGGCGGTCGTCAGCAGGATGGAGGCTCTCAAGAACTTCATGCGGACTGTTGAACAGGGTTCTCCGCGGCGGGCAATGGATTCCCGGCCCGCCCGGCCGCCGCACGTCGGGTCAGGCGCGTCACTTTACCCGGTTGTCCGCGGGCCACAGCAATTCCTCCCAGGGAAAATCATCGAGGGGCCAGTTTTCGGGCAGCATCCGGACTACGCGTCTGGGACGAAATCCCTCGAGGAGATTTTCCGGGCGGAGCACGACCTGAAAGCCGCTCCCGCCCGGCGCGGTCGGCACCGAATTCATCTCCATCACCTCGGAGTACATCCGGTCGTTCACCGGGTCGTAGCAGCGAAGGGAGTCCTCGGCCACAAGCACGGCGACGCGGCGGTGAACCTTGAAATCGTTGGTCAACGAACGGTCGAAGCCCGCGAAGAGGGTCGCCGTGACCAGGCCCTTCCCGTTGTCCACGGCGTCGATCCAGCCGGCGAGCCCGTGGGCCTTCTGGTACGCCCGATGGACCTCCATCTGAAGCGCGGCCGCCATCTCCCGGCTCTCCGGGTCGATCCAGATGTCGGTGCAGCGCCCGGGGCCCTTGAGCGTGGCGACGGTGATGTTGAGGAGGAGCGACTGCCCGACGGCGAGCTGGGCCAACTCGCCCAGGCCGCGGCCGGTCCAGACGCGGGTGGCCCGGTTGATCTGGAATACCGTGGGCTTGGCGTCATTCGTGCCTCCATCGCTGGAGACACCCGTCACGGTCAGGGTTCCCTTGTCCGGCGCGACCGAGTCAACCTTCCAGAGCCGACCCAGCCGCTGACTACGGCTGAAGTCGTCCTCCAGGAAGAACACCTGGTTGAACGGGCCGGCGGCGTCCCTGGCCGCCTTCGGATCCAGGTAGAACTCCCCGTGCAGGTGCGTGCCGATGGGAATGTCCCGCAACTCCGCTGGCGTGCCGTGGTAGCGGATGGAGCCATAGGGCAGGAGGGTGAACAGCATGGCCCGGTCGTAGTCGTCGGTGCGCTGGTCATTCCGACGGTCCGGTCGCAGCTGGCCGGTGCGATTGACGTGATCCATGAAGATCAGCTCGCCGGCAAAGTACCGCGAGGAACCTTCCGGCGGGAACTGGCCGGACTGCGGCTGGTGGAAGTTCGCGGCCGCCATTGGCCGAAGCATGACCAGGAAGGCGATGCACACGAACCGACCCCAAGCTCGACGCCGTGGTACCGCGGCCCACGTGGAAGTCGTCCCGAACTGGCCCTGGTTCTTCATTCGGAATCCACCGTTTCCCCGGTCGCCTTCAAACCAGTTCCGACACGGGCCCGAGGCTGTCGACGAACCGTTCCGTG
>Ga0114968_10004034_pt1 | contig 10953 bp, 9 predicted proteins | sample M_130807_EF_Meta_FD_87020 | JGI IMG/M metagenome (GOLD analysis project Ga0114968, IMG submission 87020) | Freshwater microbial communities from Lake Montjoie, Canada to study carbon cycling - M_130807_EF_MetaG | ecosystem: Environmental > Aquatic > Freshwater > Lake | place: Lake Montjoie... | reverse complement strand
ATTTTTGGTTATTACTCATCAATTTTTTTTAGTGACAACCGAATACTATCAATTCTCTAAAAGTTCATAGTATTATTCCCAATTGCTTGCTGCTTGTAACACTGTATTTTCAAAAAGTTACAAGATTGTTTATATGGAATAAATTGACCTATCTTTATTATTTACCCAAGAATACGACAGAACTTCTCGAAAAATTAGATTGCTTTATAAAAATCATAAATTTGATTAATTTTACTAACTAAGCCTACTAGGGAAAATCATGAAAAGAATGTATTTCCAATAAGTAAATAATAATAGAAATATAAACTTCAATATTCACACTGATGCAAATTGTGGCGACCCTAGATAGTAAAAGACCAACACTTCGCACTTACCTAAAATTATTATGAAAATCAAAAAATTATCTTTATTAGTAACATCTTTATTCTTATTAATAAAGTTAACACCATCTTGTTCTGAACCAAAGGAAAAAATAGTAATAGATGAGGTAGTTAAAGAAAAAATATTCTCTTTTTTTAATGAGTCCGACTCCATTGTTAAAACTCGATTCAATCCTCCTATTGGTTATACTCGTGTTGAGGCAACAGAAGGTTCTTTTGATTCGTATTTACAAAACTTGCCTTTAAAGGAGCACGGTTCAAAAGTTTATCATTTTGATGGCACTTTAAAGGCAAACACATCTGCTTATTGTGCGGTGGTTGATCTTCCATTTAGAGGAAATAAGAATTACCAATGTGCTGATGCGGTTATGAGATTACGAGCTGACTATCTATTTTCTCAAAAACGTTTTGATGAAATTGAGTTTCTTTATGTAAGTGGTAAAAAATTAAATTACTTATCTTACTTAGAAGGTAAAACTCCAAACGCTGATAATCTTTGGTCTTACCTGTGTGTTGTTTTTAGCTATGCAAACACTTACTCTCTTAATAAACAACTTAAGTCTAAAAGCACTAATGATTTAGAAATTGGTAATGTTTTTATAATTGGTGGTTTTCCTGGTCACGTAGTAATTGTTGTGGACAAATGTAGAAATGCAAAAGGTGAGGTTAAATTTATGTTGGCTCAAAGTTATATGCCGGCACAAGATATTCAAATTCTTGTTGGCGATCATAAAGAAAGTCCTTGGTATGATTTAAATTTTGGTGAAATATTAAATACTCCTGAGTTTCAATTTTCTAAAAATGATTTTAAATCGTTTTAAAAAAAAGACAGCCCTAGCGAAAGATGGTTTTTTTCATTTAAAAGAAGTTCCATCAGAGAGCAATAATTTTAGAATTCATTTTTTCTTTTTTTAGTTATTTTTTAAGTTTAACGTATCACTTATATGCTTTAATGTATCAATAAATTCTTTCATTTCATTCTTTGAAAACGTAAAATCATTTTTAAAATCATCTCTAACTTGTTGAGGTTGCATTAATAACCAATATCCTAACGCATCTTGTTCTGATATATAATTTGTGTCTTCAACTACTTTAGTTTGCGTTATAGCTTGGTCAAAAGCCATATTTTTTCTCTGGCAACTAACGATTATAGATAAAACAAATAATGAGAGTATGATTTTCATTGTTTTTAATTTATAAATAGCTGATGATTAATACTTTGTAATTTCAAAAAGTTACAAAAATGTAGTGCGTTTTATTTTTATTGAAAAGCATGAAATAATTTCTAAATTATTTACTTCGCAAATAGTGTATTTTGTTTTGTGAAGGGGGAGTAAATTTTATACAGTAATACTTCGAAATATGTCTCTATAGTATTGGAATATTTGAATTAAGAACAACAAGTTGTTTGGCACTAAATGGAAAAGTATTGTTTTTTATGTTCAGAGTTAACTTTCTTTTATTAATACTCTCCTTGTATTAGGCGAAGTATTTTAAGTGTATCAAATTTCTTCAAGAGTTCAAAAGTATAGAATCTTAAACAACAAGAAATATTTTTTTGTGTATTGTTGTATTACGATTTTTCAACCAATTATTTATAATAATAATGTTCCATCCAATGTCCCCATTCTGAATACCAAATAAATTGTTTTTTTGAAGGATTTAGAATAAAAAAGTGAGGCTGGTCTGATATTGAAAAATTGAAGATGTAATTTCCTGATTCATCAATTTTAACATGTTCAATATCTATAGGGATAATTTCTTTTTTTTTCAAATCATTGATTGTGACGGTTCCTTCATTATACATATAGTTATTCATATGAATTTCGATTTTTATTTTAATCGAAGCAGCTATTTTAGGTTTACATGTGTATTCATTTGTATAGTTATAATATAAATCTTGTCCTTCATTGCAGCTCTCCGTTTGAAATACAGCATATTCAGTTGTTCCAATTTGAATCTGATTGTCAGAACCGTAGTAAGGAGTATCAGGATCTTCGTGCTCAGCTTCTTGGTATTCGCCTGAAGCCTCTTCTTCCTCGCTTATAGTTTCATTGTTTTGTTGGGAAAACATATTGAAAGAAAGAAATATAAGGGCGAAGAGGATAAGGGTTTTTATCTTTATTATTAATAGATTCATTTTATGCGGATAAATAAAAATGTAGATAATGGAGGTTTAACAAGACTAATTTAAAGTTTCCAATACCACTCTTTCCATACATATGGGAAATCAGCATACCAATCTTTTGATCCATCCCATACTCTGAATGATTGAGCATTCACATTAATTTTTAATTGATCATCATTTTTTGAATTGTAAACCACTAAAATATCCAATTTAGGATTAAAATATGTTTCTTTATAAATCTCTCTTGCAACCCAATCTGTAGTAAAGGTAAAAACATATTTGTTATTAACTTTGGATACAACCGCATTGAAATAATCAAAACTATAATTCCCTAATTCTAATTTTGGTCTTTGAGAAAATAAAAAAGAAAAAATACTTACTAAAAATAGTGTCAAAATAATTTTCATGATTTTTTTTTAAGAGTAATTAATATTGGATTATACAGATTAAATCAAAGTTCAAATAAAAACTATTATTCATTTCTTATTTAAAGAATGAAACAACTCAAATATAGGTATATTTTTAATTAGCTGATTAATTTATTGTAATAGTTGATTTTTTTGTTTTTTGCCATCTTTCAGAGTTGTAAAATATAATATACTTTCTAATTTAGTGATAAGGACAATACGGAAAGAAAAGAATTTAGAATTAAATGGTGGGAAAATCCAAAGGAAATGACATATAAATATGTATAAATTCTATTTCCGGTTCACCAGACCAACCAATAAATGATTCAGTATTAAATTCAACTAACTATTATCAAAAAAAGGATAAAAAAGTTTTTTTCGGTCATTATTGCTTGAGTGGAAAACCATCCTTGTACAAGGAAAATATTTGTTTTTTAGATTATAGTGTGAAAAAGGGAGGAAAACTTGTGGTGTATCGATTTAATGGTGCAGGTAAATAAAAACCGAAGATATAATGTATCTTTACCATACATAAATTAATAGTAGTATGCTAAAAAAAGCTTTTAACAATAATTAATCAATGTCGGAAGATTTAACAAAAACAGTTACTGAAAAAGAATATAAAAAGGTCCTTTATTACTTTTTTGTCGAACCTTTTCTAAATCTGAAAAAATTCTTCTGTAATTTGTTGTATTATTTCAGAACAGTATATTACGCCATTACAAATCCAAAAATCCTTTTTTTAGAAGACGAATTAAATGTCTCTAAAATACTTAGTCCCTCTAAGGGGTTTATATTTGTTTTAAAATTGAACATTTTAATTTTAATTATTTATTTTTTTATTGATCCGAGTAATAAGGAAATAGTTGAATTTTCTTTCTTTTTAATTTACCTATTATTAGTTTTATTGATAATGGTCTATTGTGTCATTTTTGATTATTTTGAAAATTACAAAATGGATAAATTTGATTTTGTTTTTAAATGCTTGGCATATACTTTTTTAACAATTTATCCATTTGGTATTCTATGCAGCTTTAACAATTTTCATGACAAATGGACAATTATTATATGTTTGAATCTTTTATTTCAGATTGTCTTTTATTATCGAATTAGAGCCGAAATTAGTTTCAACAGCGCTTACAAATTCAGATTTATTGTGATTTCTATCTTGTTTATATCACTCTTAAGCATTGCAGGTGCGGCATTAAATTACTATGTTATTCAATTAAAACAAAAAACCATGAATACTTACGAATGTAAAAAATGTGGAATGTCAGTAAATGCACAGTGTGGCAAATGTAATCTTCCTCTAGAAAATGCCCATTTAACCTTAGAAAATAGAGTTGTAGTTCAAATTTCACAATGTCCAAGCTGCATGGTAAAGATAAAATCACCGCAATGTTGTGGTGCAGAGATGAACTGCGAATTAAATTAGCACATTAAATATATTTCAGTTTTTTCTCATTTGTTTGCGTTTTTTTTATTTTCTTTGATTTTTAATTTAAAGTTTCTAATAATTCAAAAATGAAAAAAGTATCAGCTATCCTATTTATTTCTATGTTTTTCCAACATGTAAATGCGCAACAGGCGTTTGAAAAGGATGATAATTTTATCCAAATTGGATATGGACCAGGTATTCTTTATGATAAAGTTTTGGCCACTTATGATAACAATAGAGCATACAAATTTTCTGGTTTTGGTCCAGCATATTTGGGTTATGAAAGAGCACTAAGTAAGCATTTTGGTTTAGGTCTAGCGGTATCATTTTCACAATATGGAGCAGATTGGGATAGTACTGGGGTTTATACTGAATTACCTGTTACTAATCCGCCAACAACTGAAAGTGTTGAAACAAAATATTCTATCGGAGTTAGCTCACTATCTGTAATGCTCAGAGGTGCATATCATATTGCTATGTGCAATGATCAATTAGACCCCTATTTTGGTCTTGGTTTGGGTTTTACATCCAATATTTTATCTTGGGACTCAAAACCGATTGATACATATGACAGCGATACTTCTTTTAATGAAATAAGCGCCCCTGTTGCTGATGCAGGCACCTCATTTAGTTACCAAGTTTTTGTCGGCGCGCGGTATATGTTCTCGAGAAGTAAAACCCCATTTATTAAAAACTGCGGCTTAATAGCAGAAATAGGATATTTTGGAATTTTTGGAGGTGTTCCTTACGGAAATGTTGGTATAACTTATAAATTTGATAAAAAGTAAAACTTTACTTCTTCAAAAAACTCATCGCTTTTTCTACCATTAATTTAGAGCCAATATAATAAGGAACTCTTTGGTGAAGTTCTTCGGGCTTTATTTCTAAAACTCGTTCCCGCCCTGTACTAGCTAATCCTCCTGCTTGTTCTGCAATAAATGCCAAGGGATTGCATTCATATAATAAGCGCAATTTTCCTTTAGGTGCACTTAAGACATCTGGGTAAATATAAATTCCTCCCTTAATTAGATTTCTATGAAAGTCCGCCACTAAAGAGCCAATATAACGACCGGAGTAGGGCATTCCAGTTTGATTTTCTCTACTTTGACAGTAAGAAATATAGTTGCTCAAGCCTTCTTCACATTCATTAATGTTGCCTTCATTCATGGCGTATAAACGGCCAATTTCAGGCATTTTCATATTCGGATGTGACAAACAAAAATTTTCGCTTTCAGGATCTAATGTAAATCCATTTACGCCATTACCTGTGCTGTAAACCAACATTGTAGAAGAGCCATACAAGACATAACCTGCTATAACTTGTTTTGTACCTTCTTGTAACATGTCTTCTAGTTTCGCTTCGGTTCCAAGTGGTGAAATTCTTTTGTAAACGGAAAAAATAGTCCCGATGGAAACATTTACATCAATATTACTAGAGCCATCTAAAGGGTCAAAAAGAACAACATAAGTTGCATTTTTTGCTTCCTTATTTTGAAAGGCAACAAAATTCTCATTTTCTTCAGATGCAAAACCACATATTTGACCGCTTTCCTCAAATGCCTCTATAAACGCTAAGTCTGCTACTACATCTAATTTTTGTTGTTCTTCACCTTGAATATTTTGTGAGCCTTTTGAACCCAATATATGATCTACTAAACCTGCTTTTCGAATATCCTTACTTATATTTTTTCCTGCTTTTTCAATAGCCTTAAGTATGGAAGAAAGTTCAGCAGATGGAAATGGAAAATCACTGCTATTTTCTGAAATAAAATCATGAAGGGGAATCAATTTAGACATTATGTTTTATTTTTTTGGATTTAGTAACTAACTATGTACCTATATTTAGGAATCTGCTAATACAAATTTAAAGAAAGAAAAGAATGTAAATCCTTTCTATAGTTTATTTTTGTAGTGTTTAGTATAAAACTTACCTTTTTAATGTTTTCATGGCAATAATTGGAAAGCTCATAAAGAAAAGTACGGCAATTGGCTTCAAGCGAAATGCTAAGAAAAATAGTGAGTATAAAAATCAGCTATCAAGTTTATCTTCTCTATTGGAAATAGCAAAAATTACAAAATTTGGAATGGTTCATTCATTTCACGACATTCTAAAACACACAGATGTTGTTTCTAAATTCCAAAAAAATGTACCGATTACCGATTACGAAGAATTTTATGGCAAATGGTTAAAACAAACTCTTCTAGGTGCTAAAAATCATACATGGAAAGGGAAAATAAAATACTTTGCTCTCTCATCTGGCACAACAGGATCTCCAAGTAAGAGGATACCAATTAGTATCGAAATGATCCGTTCTTTTCAAAAGACGAGCATAAATCAGCTTACACTTTTACATGAATTAAATTTAGCAGAATCTTTTTTTAGCGCAAGTGTATTGACAGTTGGGGGCTCAATTGAATTAAGTAAAAAAGACAAGCACATTGAAGGTGATTTGAGTGGAATTCTAAAAAAACATACATCCTTACTCGCTACACCATTTACAAAACCCGGCAATAGGATCAGTAGGATAAAGAATTGGGATGAAAAAATAAAAGCAATTATTGAAAATGCGCCAAAATGGAATATTGGAATTATAGCAGGAATTCCAAGTTGGTGTATTTTACTGATGGAGGAAATCGTTGAGCACTATCAGCTGAATTCTATTCATGATATTTGGCCAAATTTATCGATTTATGTGCACGGTGGTGTTTTTATGGACCCTTATGTTTCTCGTTTGAATAAGCTAACAAAAACAGAAATTATTTTGATGGACACTTATTTGGCGAGTGAGGGTTATTTTGCTTACCAAGCAAATCCGAAAAGTCAAGGAATGAAGTTACTCTTAAACAATGGTATCTTTTATGAATTTATCCCCTTTAATTCAGATTTTTTCGATGAAAATGGCGAATTATTAGATAAACAGAATGCTTATACAATTAATGAGGTTAAAAAAGATATTGATTATGCTTTGGTTATTTCTACAAATGCAGGTCTATGGCGCTACTTAATTGGAGACTTAGTGCGCTTTGAAAATATTATAAAAAGAGAAATTAAAATTACCGGTAGAATTAAGCAATTTTTAAGTTTATGTGGCGAACATCTTTCTTTAGATAATATCTACCAGGCACTTTTACTCGTATCAACACACTTTAAAATCTCCATCTCTGAATTCACCATTTATGCTGATATCGAAAATCAGTGTCATCATTGGTTTTTAGGAATTGATGAAGTAGTCAATCAAGATGAAATACTTAAGGCCTTAGATAAAAACATAAGTACTTTAAACGACGATTATGCCTATGTAAGAAAATACAATTTAAATCCCCCAATTATTACAATAATCAAAACATCAAAATTTCATGAATTTTTAGCTTTTCAAGGCAAAAAAGGATCTCAAAATAAAATGCCTCGTGTTTTAAATGAGACGCAAAAAGTTGATTGGATAACGTTTATTAACGGATAAGAGTAATATTCCCGCTTAATTTTTCTGTTTTCCCGTTTGCATAGCTTACATCTACAAAATAGGCGTAAACTCCATTATTACAATTTTGCCCTTTATAGCTACCATCCCATTGAAACTCTTTGTCTTCACTTTCAAAGAGTATATTTCCCCATCGATCAATGATTTTAAATGCAATTCCCGCTATATCCTGCCCAGCAATGATTTGATATACACTGTTCTCGCTAAAGCCTGATTCATTTGGTGAAAAAGCTGTAGGAATATGAATGCCAATTATACAATTAACTGAGTTAATGTTTGGACTACATGGGTCGCACGGATCTGACCCAAGATCTACTTCATCGCCATCAGATATACCATCACCATCAGTATCAAATAAAGAAGGTGCGGTACATAAGAAACTCTCTTCGTAATCTGTTAAACCGTCATTATCTGAATCAGTTTGACAATCAATAATAACTAAACTTAACACTTGTAAAACACAATTTAGTGTCGTTCCGTTGAAGATTCCACTCGCTGTATAAGTTTGCCCATTATTTAACCAAGTATAAGAATCGCATTCACTTACTGAGGAAGTAAAAGAAGAATTTGGAGTTATACTTAAATTTAAGACTTGAGTTATACAGTTGCTTGTTGTTCCGTTGAAGACACCGCTTGTTGTATAGGTTTGCCCGTTATTAGCCCAAGTATATGTTCCACAAGCACTTATTGGAGTTGTATTTGTCGTACTTGGTGTAATTGTTAAGTTTAAGGTCTCTGTTATGCAGTTTGTCGTTGTACCACTATACGTTCCACTTGCTGTATAGGTTTGCCCGTTATTTGGCCAAGTATATGTTCCACAGGCGCCTATTGGAGTAGTATTTATAGTACTTGGTATAATCGTTAAATCTATGGCCTGTGTTACACAGTTTGTCGTTGTTCCAGTATAAGTACCACTTGCTGTATAGGTTTGTCCGTTATTTAGCCAAGTATATGTTCCACAAGCAGAAATTAGGGTTGTATTTGTTGTATTAGGTATAATCGTTAAGTTCAAGGTTTCTGTTACACAGTTTGTTGTTGTCCCAGAATAAACACCACTTACTGTATAAGTTTGGCTGTTATTTAACCAAGTATATGTTGCACAGGCAGAAATTAGAGTTGTATTGGAAGTACTTGGTGTAATCGTTAAGTTTAAGATATCTGTTATGCAGTTTGTCGTTGTCCCCGAATAAATACCGCTTGCTGTATAAGTTTGTCCATTATTTGCCCATGTATAGGTTCCACAAGCGCTTGTTGGAGTTGTATTTGTGGTACTTGGAGTAATCGTTAAATCTAAGATTTCTGTTACGCAATTTGTAGTTGTACCACTATACGTTCCGCTTGCTGTATAGGTTTGTCCGTTATTTGCCCAAGTATACGTTCCGCAGGCTGAAATTGGAGTTGTATTAGTTGTACTTGGTGTAATACTTACAGTCGTAGCTGCCCGAGTTGCTGATTCACAACCATTCACCATTTGAGAGGCATAATACGTTCCACTGGTAATTAATGTTGTTGGATTTAATGCTGTTCCTCCAGTTTGAGTATCATACCATAAAATAGAAGCGATTTGAGGACTAATATAAAGAGGACTTGCACTCAAATCAGACACAGTTGCGGCACTACAAAAACTTTGGTTTGCAGGAATTGTAGGTGCACTTAAATTTAGTGGCTGGGCAATTGATGCGTTAACAGTTAAACATTGACCACAAATAATATTGCTGGAGAAACCAGTTTGTTGAAAGCTAGTTACAGTAGTCATGCTAGGTAAATAGCAATTTACGGCTCCTGTTGGAGACCATACGAAATTAAAGTTACTGTTTGGAACCCAGGTTGTAGATGTAAACATTCTAAAAGTACAAACAATTACATTAGATCCTGGAGCAATAAGTGGCGCCGTTCCAGAGGTAAAGATAGTCACGTTTGACGAGAAATTTAATTGTCTAGTAATTGCATTATACGCTAAATTAGTTGTGAATTGTGGCCAAGCTAACCATTCTGGAATAGTATTATCATTCAATGCCTGCCATGATATTGCCCCCGTTGTTAATGTTGGAGCATGAACACCACGAACAATTAGAGCATTGAATGTCAATGGAACTGAACCAGTATTTGTTAGCCGCACTTGAAAATCTGCAGTATTTGTTGTTGAACAAATCCATTCAAGGGACATTACAAGTTGCTGCGAACGTCCATATTGCATTGAAAATAAAAGAAACAATAATGAAAAAAATAAAAATTTCATCTAGTAATATTTTAAAATCAAAGGTTAAAAATTCAAATTTCAACAAAGTTAGTTGATTTTTTACATTTATAATTCTTAATAAATATGCACCTTCTCCTTGAAATAATATTTTCGCTTATCTTTAAGCCAAAAAAGTCGCTATGTACCAAAACCTTCTTGTCCAAACAACTGAAAAAGTTACAACAATTACGATTAATCGCCCAAGCCAATTAAATGCTTTGAATAAGGAAACGATTTCAGAGTTGCACAGTGCTTTAGATAGTGCAGACAAAGACAGTGAAGTAGGTGTAGTAATAATTACAGGAAGTGGAGAAAAAGCATTTGTAGCAGGTGCAGACATTAAGGAATTTGCTGATTTCACAATTTCCCAAGGTGGGGAATTAGCAATGATAGGTCAGCTGACACTTTTTAGCTTTATTGAAAATATGGGAACACCAGTGATAGCTGCAATAAATGGCTTTGCTTTGGGTGGAGGTTTAGAATTAGCGATGGCTGCACATTTTCGGCTTGCATCGAATAATGCTAAAATGGGACTTCCTGAAGTATCTCTCGGACTAATTCCTGGTTATGGCGGCACACAACGCTTGGCGCAATTAGTTGGAAAAGGAAAGGCAAACGAAATGATTTTTACCGCGGGCATGATAAAAGCAGAGGAAGCTTTGCATTTGGGCTTGGTAAATTATGTTGTTGAGCTAAGCGAATTATTACCAAAATGCCAAGAAATTGCCCAAAAAATACTTCAAAATTCGCCATTGGCAATAAGTGCAGCAATAAAAGCTGTAAATGCCGGTTTTACAGATGGAGAGAATGGTTATCAAACCGAAATAGAGCAGTTTAGCCTTTGTTTTGGCACAGCTGATTTTAAAGAAGGAACCAGTGCAT
>Ga0114968_10004032_pt1 | contig 10958 bp, 4 predicted proteins | sample M_130807_EF_Meta_FD_87020 | JGI IMG/M metagenome (GOLD analysis project Ga0114968, IMG submission 87020) | Freshwater microbial communities from Lake Montjoie, Canada to study carbon cycling - M_130807_EF_MetaG | ecosystem: Environmental > Aquatic > Freshwater > Lake | place: Lake Montjoie... | reverse complement strand
GGCGGTGGATGCATCTCCGGATGCCGATGCGGACCTGTACTGGGCGATCCGCGGTGGCGGTGGCGGCAGCTTCGGCGTCGCAACTCACTTTGACGTGGAGGCGATTCCGTACCAGACGCTCCGGGTGTCGCTGTGGTACTGGCCGCTTTCCGTTGCGCAGCAGGCACTCGAACTGATGGTCGATCTTCAGCAATCCGGTGAGATTCCCCGTGCCGTGACCGGCGGATTGGTCTTCAACGGTTACGCAGCGGCAACGTCGCCGCCCCAATGCATCGGGGTGCTGTTCTCCACTGCAAGTCCATGGGAAACGGACTCGATCAAGCGGCTGTTCGTGGGTCCCAACGGAATCCCGGCGACGCCCGGCCTGGGATACGACTACGACGCGGAGTCGCCGGCGTGTAATCCGGTGGAGGTCGTGGAGCACTCGTGGTACCGCGCGAAGTCCGCCATGGTCTACGGAATGCCCGCGTCGGATACCGGGGAGGTCATCCGGGACTGGATGCAGCGCAGGCTGGCGGACCCCATGCTCGGTCTATCGAACGGCGCCGCGATGAACTTTCTGACACTGGGGGGTGCAGTGGCGGACATCGGTCCGGCCGACACGGCGTTTCCCCACCGCGCCGCTTTGCTGGAAGTGCAATTCCTCGGCAACCTCAACCAGGCGTCACCTGCGGGGATACGGGCGAATGACGCATGGCTGCGCGGCACGTACGCGGACGTGTTTCCGCGGATCTCGCTGGCGGGTTCGGGGTGCTACGTCAACTACTGTGACGACGATCTCCTGGAGTCACAGTGGCCAGGCCTGTATTGGGGCGCGAATTATCCGCAACTGCAGGCCACGAAGCGGCGGCTGGACCCATCGGACTTCTTCCACGGTCGGCAGACGGTGCGCACCTAACTGCATTTCTCCCGAGAACATCGGTGCGACCAACCACGGGGACTGGTGGATGCTGCACCCTTGTTTTCGCACCGCATGGCCTGATGAAATTCTTTGCATCGATCGACGGCACGATCGGTAGCATCTTCCGCGACGATCGAACAACGGTGTTCGGTGGACATTTCCAGGGCCGGGTATCTCCATGCAAACCACATCACTCCGGATCGGTGCTTCCCTCGCGGCTGTCCTGGTGCTCGCTGGCGCTGCTCCGCCGCCGCAGCCGAAGGCTGGCCAACCCATCCAGGGCCTGACCGCCAACCAGCGCCTGCTGTTCGAGGAGGGCCTGGAGTACTACACGCGCCCGATCACCGCCGCAGAGGGCCTCGGCCCCGCGTTCAACCAACCGAGCTGCGCTGCCTGCCACGAGTCCCCGATCGGTGGTTGGGGTGCAACCTCGGTGACGCACTTCGGGCGGTCGATCAACGGCCAGTTCGATTTCCTGACCAACCTCGGCGGGCCGGTCCTCCAGCGCCAGGCAGCGTCGACCTCGTGCGGCGAACAGCTGCCGCCGGCATCGGTCGCGAATCATGTCCGTACGCGGGTCACGCCGAGCGTGCTGGCGTTCGGGCTGGTGGAGGCAATCCCGGATGCATCCATCATTGCGCTTGAGGATCCGAATGACTCCAACGGCGACGGCATCTCCGGTCGCGCCCACCGCGTCCAGCCGATCGAGTCGCCCACCGGCCCACTTCGCGTCGGACGCTTTGGCTGGAAGGCGCAGATTGCGACCGTGCTCTCGTTCAGCGGCGATGCCGCCAGGACCGAGATGGGGCTCACCAACCGCATCGTGACGCAGGAAACCGCGCCGAACGGTGACGATGCGCTGCTCGGCCGGTGCGACCCGATCCCGGGAATCGAGGACGAGGCCGACTCGAAGGGCCTGACCTTCGTCGACGCAGTCACCTCGTTCCAGCGCTACCTGTCCCCGCCGCCGGAATCGCCCCGTGGCGGAATGTCGGGCGAAGCCATTTTCACGGCCGTTGGCTGCGCAAAATGCCACACGCCGAGCTTTACCACGTCCACCAGCACCACCCTGGAGGAAGCCCTGCGCGGCAAGACCATCCGGGTCTTCTCCGACTTCCTGCTTCACGACATGGGACCGCTCGCCGACGGAATTCCCGATGGGCAGGCGCTGCCCTCCGAGATGAAGACGCCGCCGCTCTGGAACCTCCGCACGCGGCCGGTGATGCTGCACGACGGCTCGGCCGCCCAGGCGGATTTCGCTGACCGCGTGACCGCTGCGATCGCCAGCCATGCCGGCGAGGGCTTTGCCTCCAGAAACGCCTTCCTCTCCCTCTCCGCATCGGACCGCGCGTCGGTGATCGCGTTCCTGGATTCGCTGGGGAGGAACGACTATGACATGGATGGCGATGGCGAGGTGACGATCGCCGACTACCTCTCGATCGTCGCAAAGGCGGGCGACACCGACGTGTCGCCCGATGAGCCGTGGGCGGTCGCCGACCTGAACAAGAACCGGCGGATCGATGCCGACGAAGTCGTCCAGCTCGCCGGGATTGCCGGGGTGCCGCTCGACTGCAACCAGAACCAGCAGCAGGACTGGCAGGAATTGCTTGCGGGAACCGCAGCCGACACTGACGCAAACGGGTTGCCCGACGAATGCGATGTACCCGGCTGCACCCTCCGCGCAATCCGGGTCACCGGCACCGGCGGCACCATCGCGGATTCGCCCGCGCCCGCCCTCGTGCGCACCATCACCATTCCGCAGCAGGGCATCATCCAGTCGATGCGGCTGACGCTGCGCATGAACCACACGTGGCTCAACGACCTGAACATCACGCTTCGCCGCGGAAGCGACCCCGCCCTGACGATCCACGGCGGCTGCGGGCTGTTCCATGATGTGAACGGCTCCTACGTCTTCACGGATTCGACATGGTCGGGTGCCACGCTGAACACCCTCTGCAACGGAACGTTGGTCGATCGCGGTGGCAGCGACCAGGAGACGCGTTTCCTCTTCGCACCTGGAACGTTCCGTCCCTCGCCGCCACAGGGCTTCAGCACCATCCGCAACAAGCAGATGGGAACGACCTGGACGCTGTCCATTCTCGACGGTCGCGCGAACGACGCAGGCCAGCTGCTGGACTGGACCCTCGAGATCCGCTACGCGGATCCTGCGCCTGCGGATTGCGATTCCAACGGCGCGTTCGACTGCGTCCAGCTCGATGCCGATCCCGCCCAGGACTGCGACTCCAACGGAAAGCCGGACTCGTGCGACCTTGCTGGGAATGACTGCAACGGCAACGGCGTGCTCGACCGCTGCGAAGTCGCCGCCGGGACGGAATCGGACTGCGATGGCAACGGGCGACTCGACCGTTGCGAATCCGATCGCGACCTCGATGGCGTCCCGGATGCCTGCGACGGCTGCCCGAACAACACCGGCCTGATCGTGCCCGGGCCGTGCGGATGCGGCTCCGCGAACGGCGATGCCGATTTCGACGGCGTCCCGGACTGCAGCGATGGCTGCCCGAACGACCCGACCAAGACGGCTCCCGGCGTGTGCGGATGCGGCGTCTCGGACGTGGATGGTGACGGCGACGGTACGGCCAACTGCAACGATGGCTGCCCAAACGATGCCACGAAGACCGCGCCTGGCGCCTGCGGATGCGGCACCCCCGACACGGACAGCGATGGCGACGGCTCGCCCAACTGCATCGATGGATGTCCGAACAACCCGAACAAGACATCGCCTGGCGCCTGCGGATGCTCGGTTCCCGATCTCGACAGCGACGGTGATGGCACGGCCAACTGCAATGATGGCTGTCCCACCGACCCTGCGAAGACCGCGCCGGGTACATGCGGCTGCGGCACCCCCGACACGGACAGCGACGGCGACGGGGTGCCGGACTGCGTTGACAACACCAACGAGACGGCCCGATTCGTCGACACGCTCGACCCGACCGTCCCCTCTGCCAATGGGCAGTTCGGTGCTGCCATGGCTTCCGACGGCGCGACGATCCTTGTCGGCGCACCGAGCGAGCGGAACGGTTCGACCGCCGCGGCTGGAGCCGTCTATGCGTTCCGGCGCGACAGCGCGGGATCATGGCTGCCTCCGCAGCGCCTGACGGATCCCCAGCCACTGACCGGGTCCCTCTACGGCGCCACCGTGGCGGTCAGCGGCGACATCGCGGTCGTCGGTGCGAGCGACGCAACGGTCGGCACGATTGCCGGCGGGAACGTCCGCGTCTACCGACGCAGCGGCGATGCCTGGACCCTCGAATCGACCCTGGCCGCGTCATCGCCTGCCGCCGGCGACAGGTTCGGCACGGCAGTCTCGATCGCATCCGGACGGATCGCGGTGGGAGTACAGCAGGACCACCTGACGGTCGGCGGAAGCGTCCGGATCTTCGAGCGCATCTCCAACCAGTGGATCCAGACCGCGGTGGTCGTGCCGTCAGACCTCGCCAGCAACGACTTCTTCGGAAGCGCCGTTTCGCTCGACGGCGACACCCTGGCGGTGGCGGCGCGTCGAGCCGATGTCGGCGGCGTGTTCGACCGTGGTTCCGCCTACGTGTTCAAGCGCAACGCGGGCGGGACATGGGTCCAGCAGGCGAAGCTTGAGCCGCCGACCACCCAGGCCGGCGATGTGCTGTACGGAAACAGCATCTGCGCGCGGTCCGGCCGAGTGATCGTCGGAGCGAACAAGTTCGGCATGCCCGGACAGCTCACCCGAGGCAAGGCATTCGTGTTCTCGACGAACGGAACCACGTGGTCCCATGAATCCACGCTCCTGGCACCCGATGGCGCCACCGGCGACCAGTTCGGATACCAGGTCAGCCTCGATTCGACGGCGAGCACCGCGCTGGTATCGGTCCCGAACGATTCGGTGGCCGGTGTCACCAACGCCGGAAGCTGCCGGGTGTTCAAGCGGACGGGAACGCAGTGGGTGCAGCAATCCACGATCGTCACGCCGGCAGCCGAGGAATTGCCGGCGTTCGGCTTCTCGATCGCCTTCTGTGGCGACATTGCCGCCATTGGATCACCGGCGTCCAGCCTTCCGGGAGCCAACGGCTCCGGCCGTGCGTTCCTGTTCGATACCGCCCCGATGGATTGCGACGGCGACGGAATCGCCGACTCCGACATCGACAACGACGGCATCGCGGACTGCACGGATCGTGACGACGACAACGACGGCACGCCGGACATCACGGATGCCTGTCGTGGCGACCGCAACAAGACGTCGCCTGGCCAGTGCGGATGCGGAACTCCGGACACCGACACGGACAGCGACGGCACCGCGGACTGCATCGACGCCTGCCCGACCAACCCATTGAAGATCTCCCCCGGTCGATGTGGGTGCGACCTGCCGGACACCGACACCGATGGCGACGGCACCCCGGATTGCGTCGATTCCAACGGTCTCGAGATTGCGTCGATCCTTGCGCAGACCCCGGCGACGTCCATGCAGTTCGGCTGGAACGTGGCCACGACCTCGGACACGGCGATCAGCGGTGCGCCGCAGGCAAGCATCGGCGGATCCGCGTCGCGCGGCCTCGCCGTGGTCATGCATCGCCCCACGGGCGGCACATGGTCCCGCGAAGCGACCCTGACTGCCCCGGACGGCGCTGCATTCGATCGCTTCGGCGCCCGGGTTGCCGTGTCTGGCGCGGTTGCCGTGGTGGCGGCGCCGCAGGCGCAGGGCGGCAAGGGTGCCGCGTACGTCTTCCGCAGGATTTCGGATGGATCCTGGACCTTCGTCCAGCGATTGCAGCCGTCGACCGTGTCGGTCGGTGACAACTACGGCTCCTCCGTCTGCGTCAGCAACGGCGTGATCGCGGTCGGCGCACCGAAGGACGACACAGGACCGAACGCAGGGCCTGGATCGATCTTCGTCTACGGACTTGCATCGGGAGGCAACTACGTTCAGCAAGCGGTGCTGACGGCATCCGGCGGCGCCACCGGCGACGGCTTCGGGCAGGCGGCAGCGCTCATCAACGGATTCCTGGTCGTGGGCGCACCGTTTGCCGATCTGCCGGGCAGCACCAACTGCGGAAGCGCCTACGTCTTCCGCCAGGTTTCGCCGGGCAGTTGGGTGCAGCGTGCCAAGCTCAACGCGGCCGTTCCGGCACAAGACGCGAATTTCGGACGTGACGTGGCGACCGACGGACAGACGATCGTGATCAATGCCCCGGCCGAAGCTGGCGGTGCTGCGTACGCCTTCCAGGCAAGCGGTGCAAACGACGTCGTTTCGGCGCCGTTCCGCCTGGTGAGCAATGGCATCCAGGCAGGTGATGGTTACGGATCTTCCGTGGGCGTCTTCAACAACCGCATCGCGGTCGGCTGCCTGCTGGATGACGTTGCGGACCGTGTCGATTCCGGATCCGTCCGCATGTTCCGCAAGGGAACGCAGGGGAACTGGATCGATGACGGCATCATCGTCGCGAATGACGGTGCCGCCGGCGACCTCTTCGGCTGGCATCTCTCGATGAGCGGCGACGTGGTGGTGGTTGGCGCAGTGGGTGACGATGTCGGCACCTCCCTGGATGCCGGATCGGTGCGGATCATCGATCTCAGCCCCGCCGATTGCGATGACGACGGAGTCGTGGACGCAGACCTGGATTCGGACGGCATCGCCGACTGCAATGATCTCGACGACGACAACGACGGCACCGACGACCTGCTCGACGGATGTCCACGAGACCGACTGAAGACCAGCCCGGGTACGTGCGGCTGCGGCGTGGTCGACTCCACGGCCGATGCCGATGCAGACGCGGTCATCGATTGCCGCGACAATTGCACGGGCATCGCGAACGCAGATCAGGCCGACTGCGATTCCGACGGCATCGGGAACGCATGTGAATCGCAGATCGATTGCAATGGCAACGGGAAGATCGACTCCTGCGACGTTCTTGCAGGCGGGGTCTCTCCCGACTACAACGCCAACGGAGTTCCGGACGAGTGCGAAGCGGCATCGTTGATGGTTCCGCAGGAATTCCCGACCGTGCAATCGGCGATCGACGTGGCTCCCTCCAACGGAATCGTGCTTGTCGGACCCGGTTCCTACATCGGCGCGATCAACACCCGCGGCAAGGCTGTCAAGATCCATGCCCTTGCCGGACCTGCGCAGACGATCATCGACGGGGCGTCCGTCAACTCCTCGCTCGTCTCGTTCACATCGGGCGAAGGGCCGTCGACCGTATTCAGTGGTTTCACGGTGCGCCGGGGTGTTCGTGGCACGCCGGTCGTTCCGGGGTCGCCCTTCCTGGTCGGTGGCGGCGTGTTCGTCAGCGCGTGCTCGCCGACCATCAGGAACTGCGTCATCGAGCAATGCCGTGGCCAGTTCGGCGCCGGCATGTACCTCTACCTCAGCAACGCGATCGTGACCAATTGCTCGATCATCAACAACACGGCGGTCGAGTACGGCGGCGGCATCGACTGCTTCCGCGGCACGGTGACCTTCATCGACTGCGAAGTGTCGAACAACGTCAGCGGAATCGCCGGTGGCGGGATCCATTGCACCTCCGGGCAGACCACCCTGCAGGGATGCTCGGTCCTGGACAATGCGACCCTCGGAAGCGGTGGTGGCCTCTCGTGGGACTCGGTTCCCAGCGGGGGAGTCGAGTCGCAGTTCACGGTCGTCGACTGCATCGTCGACAACAACTTCGCGGTGACCGAGGGCGGTGGCGGATACTTCTGGGGTTCGCCGCGAGAGGCCATTTCCAGGTCGTCGACGTTCTGCGGGAACGTTCCGGACGAGTACGCGGGCCCCGCGGCGCTGCTTGACGGGACCGTGGTGTGCTCCGACTGCAACCACAACGGGATCCCGGACGCCGGCGACATCGAGGTCAACCCGGCGCTGGATTGCAATTCCGACGGCAAGATCGATTCCTGCCAGGTGACCTCCGGCACCGTCGACGACCGAAACGGCAACGGTGTTCCGGACGAGTGCGAGACTGCAACGCGCTTCGTGCCATCCGAGTACGCAAGTATCGGAGCCGCGATCAACGCAGCCGTCCCCGGCGACGTGGTTTGGCTGGCTCCCGGCACGTACGCTGAGACCGTCAACGTCCATGGCAAGGCAATCACCGTCCGCGGCGGCGGACCCGGTGTCATCATCGACGGCTCCTCATTGAACGACTCGCTGTTCGTCGCCAAGTCAGGCGAGGGCCTGGGCACCGTGATCGAGGGCCTTGTCTTCCGCAACGGGCGTGTCGGGTCAAGCCTTATCCTGTCGCCGACCCTCCGGGTCGGAGGCGGTGCCTACATCGAAAGCGCCTCGCCGACGATCCGTAACTGCGTCTTCGAGCAATGTCGCGCGCAGTTCGGCGGCGGTGGGTATTTCTATCGATTCAACGGCGTCGTGGACGGCTGCGTCTTCCGCTCGAACACGGCCCTTGAAGATGGCGGCGGACTCCAGTTGTTCGATGGTGCCGGGGATGTCGGTGCGCAGGTCATCAACAGCGACTTCAATGGCAACATCGCTGGCAACAACGGCGGCGCACTGCACATCGTCTCCGTGGGAGCCCCGGCCATTCGCGATTGCGTCATTCACCAGAACCAGGCGCAGTTGAACTTCGGCGGCGGCATCTCGTGGTACCGCTACGGTTCGATCCCCACCACTCCCGATCCCCTGATCGTCGATAGATGCGAGATCGACGAAAACGTCGCGGGCCGGTCTGGAGGCGGAGTATTCGTGCACAATCCTGGCGTCTCTGCTGCGATCGGCGATTCACGGATCTGTGACAACGTGCCGGACAATGTTCAGGGCCCGGTGTTCGACGGCGGTGGCAACGAATTCTGCTCCTGCCTCGGCGACATCAACCACGATGGCGTGGTGAACGGCGGCGATCTCGGGATCCTGCTCGGTGACTGGGGTGCCGCATCTACAGCCGATCTGAATAACGACGGCGTAGTCACCGGTGCGGACGTCGGGTTGCTGCTGGGCGCATGGGGCTCGTGCCCCTGAGTGCCGGCTCGGCGTCGTGCGGGCGCGTTGCCCGAAGGGGCGCCGGCCTGCCTCATTTGTCGCCAGGCGACGGATCGTGGCTGTGTCGGTGCCCACGGTTCCCGCGATACCACTCGATGGTCCGCGTGAGCCCTTCCTCGAATCCCACCTGGGCCCGCCAACCGAGCAGCTTGGCGGCGCGCTCCGTGTCCAGGCACCGGCGCGGCTGGCCGTCGGGCTTCGTGGCGTCCCAGCGGATCTCGCCGGTGAAGCCGCAGAGCCGGGCGATCAGCGCCACCAGGTCCTTGATGGTGATCTCCATGCCCGTGCCCAGGTTGATGGGTGTCGGCTCGTCCATGACTTCCGCGGCGCGCACCAGGCCTTCGGCAGTGGTCTTCCCCCTGATTCCTGAGCCAAACTTGCTGCGAGTTATCTGGGACACTTCGGCCTCCAAGCAGCTTGGAGGTTCGCGTGAAGAAGAAGCGTTTCACGGAAGAGCAGATCGCCTACGCCCTGGCGCAGGAGTCGACGGGCCAGACGATCGCGGAGATCTGCCGCAAGCTCGGCGTGTCTGAGCAGACGTTCTACCGGTGGAAGAAGAAGTTCGGCTCGATGGGCGTCGCGGAGGTGCGCAGGCTGAAGCAGCTCGAGGACGAGAATGCCAAGCTGAAGCGCCTCGTGGCCGACCTGAGCCTCGACAAGGCGATCCTGCAGGACGTGCTCCGAAAAAAAGTCTGACTCCCGGCCAGCGCCGCGGGCTGGTCGGGTACGCGCGGGATGCCTACCGAGTGACGGAGCGTCGGGCATGCCGCGTGCTGTGCGCTTCGCGCGCGACGATTCGTTACGTGTCAGTGAAGCCTGGTCAGGAGGATTTACGGATGCGGATCAAGGAGATCGCCGCGGTGCGCCCGAGCTGGGGCTCGCCGCGGATCCATGTGCTGCTGCGCCGCGAGGGATGGCTGGTCAACCACAAGCGGACGGAGCGTCTGTACCGCCTGGAAGGCCTGAATTTGAGGAGAAATCGACCTCGGCGTCGCAAGGCCGTGGTGACGCGCGGGCCGTCGATCGCCGCGACGCGCAAGGACGAGCGGTGGAGCATGGACTTCATGCACGACCAGCTGCAGGACGGACGCAGGCTCCGCGTGCTGACCGTGGTCGACCAGTACACGCGCGAGGCGCTGGCGACCGAGGCGCGCGGGTCGTTCTCGGCGCACGACGTGATCGACGTGCTCAACCGGCTGTCGAGGTCTCATCGGAAGCCGGCCGTGATCCAGGTGGACAACGGGACGGAGTTCGCTTCGCGTGCCCTGGATGCGTGGGCCTATCGAGAGGATGTGAGGCTCGACTTCAGCCGCCCCGGCAAGCCGACGGACAACGCGCACATCGAGTCGTTCAATGCACGGCTGCGCGCGGAGTGCCTGAACGCGCACGTCTTCGAATCGCTCGAAGACGCCGAGGAAACCTTGACTTCGTGGCGGAGCGATTACAATGCAGTGCGTCCACACAGCGCCCTGGGCATGCTGACCCCCAGGGAATTCGCTGAACTCGGTCAGAGGAATGCAGGCCGTTGATGGCCCGGATTCCTCGCAGCTCGAGTGGCATCAAATCGGGGTGAAGACCACGACCCCGTCAACTCGCCGCGGGCGTGGCTCAAGAATCAGGGGGAAGACCACGAGATATGAACCGGCCTGGAACGGCTACTTCCGCATTCCGGGCACTGGCGCTGCTCCGCAAGGAGCCGATGTCCGCAAGTCGGACATTCGCCACGTCTCAATCGAAACCAGCGGCGCGATCCTCTGAAAAGTGTTGTCGTGCAGGCAAAGCCGGCGGTCATCGCCAGGATCGACGTCGCAAGTCGCCATGGCCTGACCTCCAACTTTCGAGATGCCTCACAAAGATCCTGAAGTGTCGCGTATGAAAGATGGTCTGGTTGACATCGAACTTGCACGACTCGCAACGGCCAGCCAAACTCCTGCCATCCATCGCCGCTGCGAAGAAAGGCCTGGTCACCAGGAACGATAAGGCCATACTCGTCTGCGACAAGTGAACGTCTGACACCAATCCGAAAGTCAGGCGGATATGTTGCCCCAATCACTTCAAGGTACCGCGCGGATAGCAGGT
>Ga0114968_10004031_pt1 | contig 10961 bp, 9 predicted proteins | sample M_130807_EF_Meta_FD_87020 | JGI IMG/M metagenome (GOLD analysis project Ga0114968, IMG submission 87020) | Freshwater microbial communities from Lake Montjoie, Canada to study carbon cycling - M_130807_EF_MetaG | ecosystem: Environmental > Aquatic > Freshwater > Lake | place: Lake Montjoie... | reverse complement strand
TGTGCCGTGCCGCAAAACTTGTGTCCCGCCAGCATTTGTCGAAATAAGGCCGCCTATTGTGGCCGACCCCTTCCCACCCAAGGTCAAAGGGAAGCGTCTGCCGACTTTTGCTGCGGCCCCGTGCAAATTCTGCAGAATTACCCCAGCATCGCACGTCACCAAGCCGTCATCCGCGTCAATCGCCGTGATGCTGTTCATCCGCCGCAGGGAGAGGATAAGCTGCTGTCCGCTGTTATCTGGCGTTGCGCCGGCGACCATGCCGCTATTCCCGCCTTGCGGAACCAGCGAAATTCTGTGTTTGGCCGCAAGCTTTATCACCGCGGCAACCTCTTGCGTGTTGGCCGGGGAAAGCAGGGCAGGTGACGATCCTGTAAAACGCCCACGCCAGTCAGTTAGCCAAGGCGAAATGACGTCGTTTTCGTCTGAATATCCCTTTGGCCCCAATATGGACCGAAATTCCGATAAAATGTTTACATCTGGCACGGTATTTTCCATTGTCTGTAAAGGGTCTGGCATGCAATTCATGATAGGTTCAACCTTATCGAGCAAAGCTGATAGAACTTCAACTTGATACCGGAATGTTTCTTGCGCGCATTAATGGCCTTTATCTTCGTTACGTTAGGACTGACGACATTGTCGCATAGCGCTTTGGCGGACTTTCAAGTCACCGCTGCGCAGAACCCGTTCACGCCCTTATTTGGGTTGAAGACCGATTTTGATCAAGTGCGCATTGACCAACGGGTCGTTATTAGGCTGCCCAGTCAAGCCGCCCCGCCCGCTTACGTCGGGGCACAGCGACAGTCATTGGCTAAGATCGCGTATAAGGAGAAAAAGATCGGGAAATGCCTGTGGTTGGACAGGCTAGGCGGTTCGCGCCCTGGACCCGATCGCACGCTAGAGTTGCTCACCCGGGACGGAATTCTTATTCGCGCATATTTGAGTGAAGGCTGCCTTGCCCGTGAATTTTACGCTGGAGCATATATGGAGCGGTCTTATGATGGCAAATTATGCGTAGATCGTGATATGTTGCATGCGCGAACCGGCGCCAAATGCCAGATCGACAAATTCAGGCTGCTGATACCGCGCTAAAGGCAGCGCCGCTGGCATATATCTTGACATTTCTGCCCGTAGCGACCAATCGCGACACTGGTCCCCGTGGATTTGTCACTGGCGACGTTGCACCATTTTTTTCCGGAACATCATATGCGTTTTGACGACATCGGCTTGTCTGACGAGTTATTGAGAGCCTTAAGCGAGGCTGGCTATGATGAGCCGACCCCCATTCAGGCCGCCGCCATCCCGCAAGTCCAGATGATGCGCGACATCATTGCCATTGCGCAAACGGGCACGGGGAAAACCGCAAGCTTTGTTCTGCCGATGATCGATGTGCTCGCCAATGGCCGCGCGCGTGCGCGCATGCCACGCAGCCTCATTTTGGAGCCAACGCGCGAACTGGCAGCGCAAGTCGCCGAGAATTTCGAAAAATACGGCAAATATCACAAGCTGTCGATGGCGCTGCTGATCGGCGGTGTGCAGATGGGCGATCAGGTCAAAGCGCTTGAAAAGGGCGTTGATGTGCTGATCGCGACTCCTGGCCGCTTGATGGACTTGTTTGAACGCGGCAAGATTTTGCTGACGGGTTGCGAAATGCTGGTCATCGACGAAGCCGACCGGATGCTCGACATGGGTTTCATTCCCGATATTGAACATATCTGCACAAAGCTGCCGAGCACGCGGCAGACCCTGCTGTTTTCGGCAACGATGCCGCCGCCGATTAAAAAACTGGCAGACAAGTTCTTGTCCAACCCAAAATACATCGAAGTCGCACGTCCCGCGACTGCCAATGTCAATATCGAACAATTTTTGGTCAATGTGTCGCCGATGAAAAAACGCGACGTGTTGCGTGATCTTTTGCGCACGGAAAACGTTTCAAACGCGATCATCTTCTGCAACCGTAAGACAACGGTGCGCGAATTGAATACCAGCCTTCAGCGGCACGGATTACGTTCGGGTGAAATCCATGGCGATATCGACCAAGCGTCGCGTCAGAAGCAGCTGGAAGCATTTAAGAATGGTGATATCAATTTACTCGTAGCGTCCGACGTTGCGGCGCGCGGCCTTGACGTTAAGGGCGTGAGCCACGTTTTCAACTTTGATGCACCTTGGCACCCCGATGACTATATTCACCGCATCGGCCGGACTGGCCGTGCCGGAGCCAAGGGCAAGGCGTTTACCTTTGTTACCAAGGCCGATGAAGAAGCGATTGAAAGCATCGAAAAGCTAATCGGCAATAAGATTGAGCGTCTTGGCCAGATCGAAGCGCCCGCCGATAGCGAAGAGCGCAGCCCTGCAAATCGGGGCCGCAAGGCGCCAGCCAGTAAGGCCAAAGAACCGCGCCCTGCAGAATCCGAGGTTGCGACCCAGGCACCAGAGACAAAGCCTGTGCGAGAGAAAGCCCCCGCCAAACCCGCGCGTGAGAAGCCGGCGCCTAAAGTTGAAACGGCCAAGCCTGGCCAGTCTGGTGAAACGGCAGCGCCAGATGATGACAGCTGGAATGGCCCAATGCCAGGGTTTCTGAGCGTGGGTTTCGGAACTTAAACACTCTTCGCAATCGCCACCTTGAAGTCGTTTTATTCGCGGTCATTGCGTTTTAGAGGGATCGCGGTGACGAGAGCACGGTGGGTGCGCGTGTCGCCGATAAGGCCGCGATCGTCGCCTATCTGCGCGCAGCGGCTCAGAGCTCGTCCACCACCGCAAATATTGTGTCATATATGAGAGCAAGGTCGTGATCATCAATGCAATATGGCGGCATTACATATACCGTGTTACCCAGCGGACGAAGTAATATGTCTCTTGCGGTGAATGCCGCCTTAAGGTGGGGGCCAAGTTCCGACAGATAACCGGCTTCCTTGGCCGTTATGTCCATTGCGACTATCGTTCCAAGTTGTCGAGGATTGGCAATCCCAGGATGGTCTGCCAGCTTTTTGAAGTTTGCCGATTGACGCGCTGCCAGATCTGAAATTCTCACTAACACTGGCTCTTCGCGCCATATTGCAAGATTGGCATTGGCTGCAGCACAGGCAATGGCATTGCCCGTGTAGCTGGATGAATGAAAAAACTGGAGCGCTCGATCCGTGGAATAATGGGCATCAAAAATGGCAGGTGTTGCTATGGTCACTGCAAGAGGAAGAGAGCCGCCAGTAAGTCCTTTCGATAGACACAATATGTCAGGCACCACATTCGCCTGTTCGCAGGCAAGCAGGGTTCCGGTTCGGCCCCAAGCAGTCATGACCTCGTCAGCAATAAACAGGACCCCATGTACTTCACAAATTGCACGCATCTCGGCAAGCACTGCAGGCGAGTAGACCAGCATCCCACCCGCGCCAAGTATCAGCGGCTCTACAATGAATGCCGCCGCATCGCCGAGGGCGCATGCGTACTCTAGCGCATCGAGTGTTGCCTGTTCTGAACCTGTCACCGGAAATGGGATGGTTTCCACATCAAACAACAAGGGTGCATAGGCACGGTTAAACACACCGCGCGCGCCAACCGACATGCTGCCGATTGTGTCACCGTGATAGCTGTGCTCAAGCACCAGAATACGGTGTCGCGCATCTCCCCGGTTGACGAAATAGCCAAGCGCCATTTTTAGCGCGACCTCCACGCTGGTTGAACCTGAATCCGAGAAAAAGACGTGATTTAGCGGACGCGGCAAAATACGCACAAGTTCGGCCGCCAAATCTTCAGCCGGCTGATGGGTCCACCCAGCAAAGATCAGTTGATCCAATTTCTCGGTCTGCTCACGAACCGCTGACATGATCTTAGGATGACAATGTCCATGGGTCGTAACCCACCAGCTTGAGATTGCATCTATGATCCTGCGTCCATCATTTGTGTAAACTGCGGCACCATCCGCATGGGAAATAAGCGGTATGGGTTCTTCGAGCCCATGCTGGTGGAAAGGGTGCCAGATGGGGGAGGTCATAACAAATCCGTGCGGATATGCGTTTTGAAAGCCGCCGCCAAAGTGTCAGGCCTCAACGGATTTAAAAAAGGGAGCCGACCAAGATGACGAACCTTGCCCAAGCGTATGATTGCCGCTTCGCTCGCTTTGTTCTCTTCACCCATGAAGACAATACCTTGCAGCGGAATTTTGCGTGAATTGAGAGCTTCGATGGAGAGCAAGCTGTGGTTTATCGTGCCAAGTAAAGTGCGAGCGACGAGTATGACGGGGATGTTCCACAACGCGAAAATGTCGGCGGCGAGTAATTCGTCGGTAAAAGGTACTAATGTGCCGCCAGCACCTTCAACCACAAGCGATCCCTCGCCAGGTGGCAATGATAGACGCTGCACGTTTATCGATACACCATCAATCCGAGCAGCTTCGTGTGGAGAGCAAGGTGTATTTAGTACATAGGCCTCAGGTAGAATATCGGCCCGTGCTCCGGAGAGCATTTTAACCCGATCAGAATCGGTGCCGCCTTCAATTCCGGCCTGTACCGGTTTCCAGTAGCGTGTGCCAAAATGTCCAGCAAGGCCAGCAGCAAAGACCGTTTTACCTACGTCAGTATCGGTTCCGGTTACGATGTAGCGATGGCTCATGCAGATAGCGGCAATGTTGCCAACAGAGCGCCTAGAGCTGCCATTTGCGCTTCGCTTGCATTGTTGGTGATGGTGATCCTTAACCGTGACGTGCCTTCAGGAACAGTTGGCGGGCGAATGCCGCGGACATCAAAACCAGCAGCTTTTATCTTTGTAGCTAGGTCCATCGTCCTCGCAGAATCGCCGACAATAATCGGCAGGATCTGCGTTCCAGTGACAGTTGCCCCTAGCGGTTCAAAGATTCGCTCCGCAATCCTAATGCGGTGCCATAATCTCTCGCGCAGTTCAGGAGCGCTCTGCAGCAGCTTCAGGCTTGCCCGAACAACTGCAGCCATAAGGGGCGAGGGCGCAGTTGAAAAAATGAAGCCCCGTCCGCGATTGATGAGGAAGTCGGCGACAACCGCAGGGCCACAAATCAATGCGCCCTCACAGCCCAATGCTTTCCCGCAGGTCCGCAAAGTGATGACATTGTCACGACCATCCAGATGAGACGCAAGCCCCCTTCCCTCGGGTCCGAATACACCGGTTGCATGTGCTTCATCGACCAGAAGGACCGCATCCTGACGATCAGCGATGGCAATGAGATCATCAAGCGGGGCCATGTCGCCATCCATTGAATAAAGGCTTTCAACGGCAATCCACACTTTTCCCTTGCCGCCCGATGACCGCCACGTGACAATCGCGTCTTCGAAGGCGTCGGCACGATTGTGGATTACCGCGACGTGGGTTGCCCTCCCTATTCGCAGACCTTCATGTGCGCTGGCATGTATGAGTTCGTCGTAGATTACGAGGTCGCCGCGCTGCGGCAGGGTTGAGAACAATGTCTGGTTGGCGGAAAATCCGTTTGAGAACGATAATACCCGCTCGCATCCAAAGAATACTGCTGCTTCGGCTTCCAATGCCTCATGCTCAGGGTCGTTGCCGCGCAGCAGTCGCGATCCGCCTGAGCCGATAGGCACCCCACGCGCCAGTGCATCGCGCACAGCCGCCGCCAGTAAAGGTGAGCGAGCGAGGCCTAGATAGTCGTTCGAGCTAAAGTCGACGCCCGTTTGTTCCGAGAGCGTGCGACGGCCCGACTGTCCGGACAGGCGCGCGAGATCGGTTACCTGACTTGCAAAAGCCGAAGCCGTCATTTCACCACCATTTGCTTACCTGCACCCCGCTCAAAAATGCTGCGCAGCAATTTACTCAGAGCTTGACGAGCATCTTGCCGGTGTTCTCCCCACTGAACAGACCGATAAAGGCTTCTGGTGTCTTCTCAAGCCCGTCTTTGACTGTCTCACGACCTTTGACGGCGCCTGATTGAATCAGACCAGCCATGTCGGCATTGAACTCTGGCACTTGCGCATAGAAATCAGGGTAAAGGAAACCCTTAATCATGATCCTTTTGCCAATAATCATCGGCAGATACTGCATCGGCTGTGCCTTGAAGTCGTTGTAAACATCGATCATGCCGCAAATCGCAAACCGCGCCCATTCCTTGGCAGTTGCGAGGGCGGCGTCGAAATGTTCGCCGCCGACATTGTCAAAATAGACATCAATGCCATTTTCACCCATATCCTGAAGCGCGGCCATCAATTGCGGCAGCACCTTGCCCGATTTGTAATCGATCACGGCGTCTGCACCGAGTTCTTTCACCCACGCGCATTTGTCTGCGCCGCCCGCAGAACCAATAACTTTCATGCCCTTCGCCTTGGCAATCTGTGTCACGGTGGACCCAACTGCGCCAGCAGCAGCGGAAACAAAGATCACTTCGCCGGGCTTGGCTTCAGCAACCTTAAGCAAACCAAACCATGCGGTGCCGCCTGGCATTCCGATGATGCTTAGCCAATGTTGATCAGGCACGCCAATGTCAGGCAATTTGACGGGGGGCATGCCGGCAGGTGGCGTTTTGCCACCGCCAAAAACTACGGAATCGCGCCAGCCAGCCATATGCAATACTTTCGCCCCGACAGGGAACTCGGCATTGTTGCTCTCGGTCACGGTGCCGACTGCGCCGCCTGTCATCGGTTCGCAAAGCGCGAAAGGATCGGAATAGCTTTTGGCATCATTCATGCGGCCGCGCATATAGGGGTCGACGGATAACCAGCCGTTTGTAACACGGAACTCATCCGCGCCCAGTGGCGCATCGGGTATTTCTACCATCGCAAAATTGCTATCATCTGGAAGCCCAGCAGGGCGGCTAGCTAAGGTCCATGCGCGCATTATCGTCTCTCTCCATTATTATTTTCATCCGCAGCATTTACTGCAGCATTTTTGAATACCGGACGTCCACCGACCCATGTTTCCTTGACAACTGCCTTACGCAATTCACGCGGGCTTGCAAGCATTGGGTCAACATCAATCAATATGAAATCGGCGTAATGCCCCGGGGTTAACGAACCGAACTTGCCCTCGGCAAAAGCCGCATAAGCGGCACCGATTGTGAACCCGGCCAATGCCTGCTCGCGCGACACATGTTCCTCTGGCCGCCAGCCACCAAAGGGCTGACCTTCGGCATCTTCGCGTGTCATTGCGGCTGCAAGTCCGGCAAATGGGTCCGCCGATTCCACGGGCACATCAGAACCAAAAGCTAGTTTTCCGCCAGCATGCAAGATCGACTGCCAAGCATAGGCTCCCTTTAGGCGCTCCTGACCAAGCCGCGCCTCGGCCATCACTCTGTCAGACGTCTGGTGAACAGGCTGCATTGACGAAATGATACCATGCTTGCCAAGCTTGGCAAGATCCGCCGGATCGACGATCTGGGCATGTTCAATACGCCACCGCATGTCGCCTTTGTATGTTTCCGATAACTCCTCAATTGCGCCAATGACTTCTGCGTTGGCGGCGTCCCCAATCGCGTGCACGGCCGTCTGGAAACCGTCCATTGATGCCCGCACCATGAGGTTGCGGATTTCGGCGCTAGCGAGAAATTGGAGCCCGGTCTGGCCCGGAGCATCGGCATAGGGTTTTTTCAACCAAGCGCCGCGGCTGCCCAAGGCGCCATCAAGATAGAACTTTACGCCGCCCAGCCGAAGTTTGTCGTTAAACAACCATGGGCTTGGACGCGGTCCGGCGATTGCGACCATGTTGTCGATGCCGGCTGCATAAGCGAAAATCCGCACTGTAAGCCAGCCAGCGTCGCCCGCACGGCGGTAGCTTTGCCAATCGTCCATGGTTGTGCCCATGTCCGCTATGGCGGTTATACCTAAACTATGCAGTTTCTTTTGTGCCGCGCCCAACGCGATGTCGCGTTCCAATGGCGTGGGCGCAGGAATAGACTTGCCGACAAGGTCTGTTGCAGCGTCCACAAAGATGCCGCTTGGTTTTCCGGCGGTCATTTCGATGCGGCCACCAGCCGGAGATTTTGTGGTGGAGGTGATATTGGCAATTTCCATTGCGCGGCTGTTGGCCCAGCCGGCATGGCCGTCGACGCGCTCAAGCCAGACTGGCCGGTCGCTAACGGCAGCATCAAGGTCTTGCGCGGTGGGGAAGCGGCCAAGGCCCCATTTTTCCTGGTTCCAACCGCGACCAATAATCCAGCGGCGTTCAGGATATTTCGCGGCATAAGCCGTGATCGCCGCCTGCGCTTCGGCGAGGCTATTGGTGGCGGACAGATCAAGCGTCAGTAATTGAAAGCCAAGCCCCATGACGTGGCCATGCGCATCAATCAGGCCCGGCAATAATGTCGCGCCGCCCCCGTCCAAACGGAAATCAAGCTGTTTGGGCAGCTTATCCTTTTTGGTCAGCAGTTCAGTGACCTTACCGTCACCCCCGACCAGCATTGCGTTAAAGCGAATGACTTTGCCATCTTGGTCCAGCGTAATGCCGTTCACATTTTCGACCAGCCCGTCTGCAAATGCAGGGCTTGCGGTCGCCAACAAAAAGAAAGCGAGCGCTGTCTTGAGTTTGCTTTTCCCCGGCGTGTCGAGCGCAGTTGAGACACGGACAGGTTTTGCGGAACGGATAGGGAAAGCAAAAGAAATTGGAGTTTTCATCATCCTTTTGGCAATCTCTTCACAATCGAACTGGTGTCCATGCGACCCCCGCCCATATGCTGCACATCGGCGTAAAACTGGTCGATGATTGCAGTGATCGGTAAAGTTGCGCCCACCGCGCGCGCTTCTTCAAATGCCAGCCCAAGGTCCTTGCGCATCCAATCTACTGCAAAGCCAAAATCGAACTTGTCTTGCGCCATGGTGGCCCAGCGGTTGTCCATCTGCCAACTCTGTGCAGCGCCGCCCGAGATTGCTTCATACACCTTTTCAACATCAAGCTCAGCCGACTGCGCAAAACGTAAAGCTTCGGACAGCGACTGGATTACGCCGGCGAAGGCGATTTGGTTACACATCTTGGTTATTTGTCCCGTGCCGGGCCCGCCAACATGGACAATGCGCTTAGAATAAGCCGCGATGATTGCGCGGGCTGCATCGACAGATGCTTCGGTGCCGCCGCACATGATCGATAGCGTTCCGTTTTCTGCGCCGGCCTGTCCGCCTGTTACAGGTGCATCGACAATGAGAAGTCCGCGCGACTTGGCCTCGACACCAAGTTGCCGGGCAATGCGCGCGGAAACCGTCGTGTGATCGATATACAGGCTACCCTTGGCCATGGTTGCAAACGCACCGTTACGGCCAAGCGTCACGCCAGCCAGATCATCGTCGGTACCAACGCAACTGATGACGACCTCTGCGTCCTTGGCGGCGTCCGCGGGGGAAGCGGCCAAGCTGCCGCCATGCTCAGTCACCCAGTTTTCAGCTTTGACACGCGAACGGTTGTACACCGTCAGATCATGTCCCGCCTGTATGAGGTGTCGAGCCATAGGGGCGCCCATGACGCCCAATCCGATAAAAGCTATTCTAGTCATGCCCCAGTCTTAATGTTTGTTTTCACTTAATGCCAGATGCGTTAGGGCCCTTTTTATATGTCTGACCTATTGACCATGGACCACGTCCGCGCCGCCCACGCCCGTATTCGCGATTCCATCGTGGAGACGCCAACGCTGCACAGCCAGACTTTGTCAAAGCTGACAGGCGCGAACATATATCTGAAATTTGAAAATCTACAGTTTACAGCCGCATTTAAAGAGCGCGGCGCGTTAAACGCGCTTCTTTTGCTGCCCGACGAGCAACGCAACAAGGGGGTAATCGCGGCATCCGCTGGTAATCATGCACAGGGGCTTAGCTATCACGGCACGCGCCTCGGTATTCCAGTGACTATTGTCATGCCCGTGCCAACGCCGACGGTGAAGGTCATGCAGACTGAGAGTGTCGGCGGCAAGGTGGTTCTGTTTGGCGAGACCTTTGACGACGCATACAAGCATGCACGGCAACTTGAGGTTGAGCAGGGGCTTACCTTTGTACACCCTTTTGACGACCCCAACGTCGCAGCAGGGCAGGGGACGGTCGCGCTGGAAATGCTTGAAAGTGTTCCCGCGCTTGATATGCTTGTGGTGCCAATCGGCGGCGGTGGTATGCTGTCCGGTATGGGCACTGCCGCGCGCGCATTGAAGCCTGACATAGGCCTAATCGGCGTGCAGGCCGAACTTTACCCGTCCATGTACGCACTGCTAAAAAATCTCCAAATGCCGTGCGAGGGCGACACCTTGGCTGAGGGTATTGCGGTTAAAATTCCCGGTGCCTTCACCAGCGAAGTCATCCGCGAACTGGTGGACGAAATTGTTTTGGTTAGCGAGGCGGAACTAGAAACCGCAGTCAGCCTCTTGTTGCAGATTGAAAAGACTGTGGTCGAAGGCGCAGGTGCAGCTGGCCTAGCGGCGGTGATGGCCAATCCGGAGATGTTTGCTGGCAAGAATGTCGGTATCGTTCTGTGCGGCGGTAATATCGATACGCGGCTGCTGGCCAATGTCCTTTTGCGTGATCTCGCGCGGTCTGGCCGCCTAGCGCGTTTGCGCCTAACATTGCAGGATCGGCCCGGCGCGTTGTTTAAGGTTATGCGCCTTTTCAACGAGCATAATATCAATATCATCGAAATCTACCACCAGCGTATCTTTACAACCCTGCCTGCCAAGGGACTGATCACCGATATTGAATGCGAAGCCCGCGACGCCCAGCAGTTGCAGGGGCTTGTCGATGGCTTGAATGTCGCGGGATACAAAGTCGAGCGGGTCGAGCTTAACAAATAAACAGGTATCGCAAAAAAGATGGTAAATTTGCTTTTCAGCGCTGTATGAGCTGTGCATAAAAGGTACATAATTTCTCAACAACCACGGCAGGTAAGCGAAGAGAATATGAGTGCACCAGTTCGTTTTCCGCGATTTTTTATTACTAGTCCTGGTCCTTGTCCCTATTTGCCGGGCAAAACTGAACGTAAAGTCTTTACTGAACTCAATGGCAATCACGCCGATGAACTGAACGAGG
>Ga0114968_10004030_pt1 | contig 10961 bp, 8 predicted proteins | sample M_130807_EF_Meta_FD_87020 | JGI IMG/M metagenome (GOLD analysis project Ga0114968, IMG submission 87020) | Freshwater microbial communities from Lake Montjoie, Canada to study carbon cycling - M_130807_EF_MetaG | ecosystem: Environmental > Aquatic > Freshwater > Lake | place: Lake Montjoie... | reverse complement strand
TTTTTATTAAATTTTATATTTTTAAATGTTTTAGGCTTAAAGTTTGGCATATTTTGTTAACATAGTTTAGAACAATTTATTTAATTTATAATAATAATAAATATATTTATCAAACTATTTATTAATATATTCATTATATTAATAGAATCATTAGATTTTATTGGTTTTTGTTGTACAATTATTAAATTAAAAAAAAAGAATTGTTTTCTATATTCTTTTTAATGGATATAAAAATAAATAATGATTTATGTAAAGATTTAGAAAAAAGTTTGAAAATAGATTCTATTAAATTACAAAAAATGTTGTTATTATATAATGCTATAGAAGACGGGTGGAGTATTAAAAAAAAAAATAATTCTTATATTTTTGCAAAAAACCATGAAAATAAAAAAGAAGTATACGAAGACACATACTTATTGAAATTTATGAAGACGAATTTAGATATAAATAAGATAAGTTTACAATGATATTTTTTAAATTATTATTCAAATTAATTAAATTAAATAAATTAATTAATTTAAAATCTCAAAATTTTTTTCTTTAGCATTATTATAAAATGGGTGGCGGATTAATGCAATTAGTTGCTTACGGAGCACAAGATGTCTATCTTACTGGAAATCCTCAAATTACTTTTTGGAAAGTCACATATCGTCGTTATACTAACTTTGCCATTGAATCTATTGAACAAACTTTCAATGGGCAAGCCGATTTTGGACGTCGTGTCCAATGTGTCATCAGCAGAAATGGTGACTTGGCTTACCGCACATATCTTCAAGTAACACTTCCCGAGATCAATCAACTCATGGGTCTTGGAAACTACTCTACTGGCCAAAACACTGGTGTTTATGCCCGTTGGTTGGATTACCCTGGTGAACAATTGATTGCTCAAGTTGAAGTTGAGATTGGTGGTCAAAGAATCGATCGTCAATATGGTGATTGGATGCACATCTGGAATCAACTCACAATGACCTCTGAACAAACACCTGGTTATTACAAAATGATTGGAAACACAACACAACTCACATTTATCACAGATCCTTCTTTCTCTGATGTTGAATCCCCTTGTGATTCTCAAGCTCCCCGTCAAGTTTGTGCCCCCCGTAATGCTCTTCCAGAAACTACTTTGTATGTTCCTCTTCAATTTTGGTTTTGCACAAATCCCGGTCTTGCTTTGCCTTTGATTGCCTTGCAATACCACGAAGTGAAAATCAACCTTGATATTCGTCCTATTGATGAGTGCTTGTGGGCCGTTACAACTTTGAACTGCAACAACAACCCTTACCCATCTTCAAATGCTTTGAACTCTCAATACACCGTTGGAACACCTGTCCCTGCCACAATTGCTTACAATCAATCTTTGGTTGCTGCTTCTTTGTACGTTGACTATGTTTTCTTGGATACAGATGAACGTCGCAGAATGGCTCAAAATCCTCACGAATACTTGATTACCCAACTTCAATTCACTGGTGATGAATCTGTTGGTTCATCTAGTAACAAAATCAAACTTAACTTCAACCACCCTGTGAAGGAACTTATCTGGGTTGTCCAACCTGATCAAAACGTTGATTATTGCTCTTCTTTGACTTGTGATGCCCTTTTGTTCAAGGTTCTTGGTGCTCAACCTTTCAACTACACTGATGCTATTGATGCTCTTCCTAATGCCGTTCATGCTTTCGGTGGCCCCGCTTCTATCGCCCAAGACTCTCGTGCTTACATTAACGCTCAAGGTCTTTTCCAAGATGCAGGTGCTATGGACTTTATCGCTCCTAACGGTTTCACAGGATACTGGCATGGTCCTTCCAACCCTTACAACGAGCCTGGATTTGGCGGACCTGAAGTTCCTATCAACCCCAATAGTCTCAACCTTCCTTCTTCTGTTCTCCAACAATTGTCCAGTGGTACTCCTTACCCTCACAATGTCAACTCTGAAGTGTCTGATGCTGGAACTTTCGTTCTTACTGAGACATCTCTTCCTCTTCACTGCTGGGGCCAAAACCCTGTCATCACCGCTAAGCTCCAACTTAACGGCCAAGACCGCTTCTCTGAGCGTGAAGGATCTTACTTCTCTTGGGTTCAACCTTACCAAGCCCATACACGCACACCTGATGAAGGTATTAACGTGTACTCATTTGCTTTGAGACCCGAAGAACACCAACCTTCTGGAACATGCAACTTCTCACGTATTGATAATGCCACACTTCAATTGGTCTTGTCTAACGCCACTGTTGAAGGCACAAAGACTGCCAAGGTGCGTGTCTATGCCACCAATTACAACGTGTTGAGAATCATGTCCGGTATGGGCGGGTTGGCATACAGTAATTGAGCGGATTGGGTTTATTTCAAAAACATGTACAATTATATTTTATTGTTTATTTCCCAAAACTATTTAAAGAATTTATTGCAAATAATATCATAATATGAATAATAATAAAAATGATTCATATTTTGAGACAGATAATAATATTATATTATCAAAAATGAAACCGATATATGGTACAGATGAGAAACTTAATTGTGGAACTATTACTTTTGGAGACAAAGTTTATTTTATTGATTACAAAAATAAAGATAAAATTATGAATTTCAATAAAAATTTCATATTTAATGATTATGATAATGAAGATTATCCATCCTACACAAATAATTACAAACGTTTTACGTATTTAGATTTTATATTTAATTATAATTCTGACAATATTTATTACAAATTTAAAAATAACAATCATTATGATTTAAGAAATTGCAATGTCGAAATTTATCACTTTTATCATAAAGTGATTTCAGATAAGTACAACGTTATTGAATATATTAAAGGACATTATTTAACTGCAGGTCAAGATGCAAATATTATGAAAAATCCATTATGGATAATATTAGAAAACGGAAAAGAATATTTGTTGATGTATTGTGAAAAAGAAACAATTTGTAAATTATGTTTTGAAAGTTACCAAAAAATATTAGATTATGAAAAAACAATCAATCGAAAATTAACATGGTATAAATGTTCAAATGGTTACATACAAAGTCATATTCCGGGAGAAAAAATATTATACATTCATCAAATTATAAAAGATTGTTATGGAAATGGTCAAGGAACTAAAAAGATTAGTGTAGATCACATCGATCAAGATCCTTTGAATAATACAATCGAAAATTTGAGAATTGCTACAAGAAAACAACAAGAACAAAATTCAAATGGAATAAAAGAAGGAACAAAGAGAGAAAGGAAACATAACGCTAAGGCATTACCAGAAGGAATCATACAAGAAATGATGAAAAAATATGTAGTTTATTATCACGAATGGTTAGATAAAGAACATACTAAAGAGAGAACATTTTTCAAAGTAGAAAAGCATCCAAAATTAGATAAATCTTGGTGCTCAACAAAATCTGAAAAAGTATCCATTCAAGAAAAATTAAATCAAGCGAATAAAGTAGTTGAAGATTTAGATAATAATATTTATCCAGAGAAAAATAAGTCTCTGCCAAAATACATATCGTTAATTGAAATGCGTGGAAAAAAACATTTGGTTTTTGAAAAAAAGATAAAAGATAAAAGATTGAATCTTAAAATGGTTTTACCAGAAGAGTATGATTTAGACGAACAAATATCAATGATAAACATAAAAATTCATGAAAAATATGATTTTACTATATTAGATAAGGATGATGTCATTCAATGTCTTGACATATGATATGTTTTCTCAGGTCAAGTGTGTTTTTAAATAATAAAAGTATAAAAATATTTATTTTTTTGTACAAACTGCAACTTTATATGCAAATGGTTGCACATTACAAAAAAAAGATACTAAATAATCGCTTACACACTCAGGAAGATTATGATTTTTAAAATAAGTACTTATAAAATATCTATAATATGGTTTGAATGTTTTTTCTGTAATGTCAATGGTTTCTATAATATTCAATTCACCTGAAATTTGTTTTTCCCATTCATCACATGTAATCAAATTTTGTTTTGGAATATGGAGACAATCCGAAAATATTTTTACAAATAGATTATTCATGAAACTTGAATTATATGAATTTTGAAGCATTATATCTGTTATAACAAATTTACCATCAGGTTTTAAAAGTTTATTCACATTTTTAAAAAAACCTCCACGTTCTGGATAATGGAATGCAGATTCAAGTGAAATTATAACATCAAATAATTCGTTTTTATATTTTATATCTATAAACATCGCATCACAAATATCAAATATCACATCACTATTTTGTTTCATTGCATGATATATTTGGGTTTCCGATATATCAATTGCTTTTAGTTTGCATGATTTATCCAATTTTTTAGCCCATTCAATATCTTGATGACCATAACCACATCCAACATCTAATATGTTCATCTTTTTTTTATTTAAAAGGGTTGTTTTGTCAAATACAAATTGTATTAAATTATTATTTGCTTTTATAAGCGTATTGTTTTCATCATCCCATAAACCATAATTCATGTAATAATTATTACTACTTACATTCATAATAAAATGTTTTAATAACTTATAATAAGAAATCGTATTTTTATTACATGTTAAATACTTATGAATGATTATATTATATACAAAACTTAATAATATTATTAGTAAGATGATACATAATAATATGTTTGTAAATGTATTATGTATTAATAAAATGAATATTATAAATAATAATATGCTTGTAAAAAGACAATTCATTAATAAAATAGGATATTAAATTAAAAAATACGAATTTATTATAATCGTAGATAAATTTCTAGATAATTGTAAGTAATAGATTTGTACATTTTTATGCATTTGAATTTTAATATTAAAAATATATTATATAATATATAATATACTCATAATGGAAAAAAAAGATGATATGTATAATAATGAAGAGGATGATATTTTAACTTTAGAAGAAGAACATAAAATTAATGATTTACGTAACAATATTTTGAATACAAATGAATTGAAATTATGTTCCGTTGGAATATTTGGCTCTTTAATTCAATTACCAACGGCTGGCCTTTTTAGTTCTAATGTAGAACCTCCACAGTTTTCTTTTATTCGTCGTATAGGATTGAATCCAGTTGTCACAGTAAACAATATATCTGGGAAAAAAGCATGGATTATTTTGTCTCCTGCACCTATTGTAGGAGTTAGTTCTGTTGGTGTAGAAAAATTAGGCCAAATATCCTTTTCATCTTCAGGAGATTATAAGTGTCAACAATCTTCTTTGTCTAATAATACAAGTCGTGAATTTGAATTAGATAATAGTCAAATATATTATAGTGTATTTTTTGATTGTGATGGAAAATGGAAAACACCTTACAAAAATCGTAAAATAAATACACGAAAATACAATATTAATTTGTTAGAGAGACATGTGAATGATGCAATAGATGCCGAATTTATACCAATAAATTAAGATTAAAAATCAATTATATTATATAATACATTACATATTATACAATATATATTGTACATTATATTAAATATCTTTTGTAACCATTTTCGGAACGAATATAATTCATGTATTCTTCTTTATCATACGTTCTTGAAATAGTTTTTTCGTTATTATAGAAAAACCATAAGTTTTTTTTAATAAAAGTATATTGAGAGTTACTGATAATATTTAAATAATAATATAAATATTTAATTGTAATTAAAAAAATACTTAACACAAATGGAATATTCATATCAATATTTCTTTGATGTAATAATATTTTTTGACATTCTTTTTTATAGACAGTGAAATCAAAAGAAATATCTTTATTTTTAAAATAATATTTATATCCAGAAATAGGAGTACCATTAATTTTGAAAACAATATATTTTGGTTCTTTTATTTGTTTGTAGTAATTAAACAAATATTCTACTTTATATCTGGTAGAAGTAATATTTTCAGTAAACACTTCAATGTCTAAATCACTCTTCCCTTTTATAAAATCACTCCTAGTAATACTTCCAATAAAATAAAATGGCAAATCTAATTGTTCTTTCATTTTATAAAAAAAATCATATTCTTTTTTATCTAATTTTTCTTTAACTTTTTCCAACTCCATTTAATATAACTGCATATAAAAAGATATTACATAATAATTACAATGAATTATTACAGAATTAAATGATTCAAATAACGTTACTAATATACATTATGAATAAAATACATACTAAGAATTTGTATTATGATAAAATATACTCTCCATTTGTAAATATAATATTATTTGAATTAAATAATCTATTCATATTTACGATTTCTGGTTTATCTGTTTCACTTGTGAATAATTTCAATATTTGTTTATCATCTCGAAATCGTATTGTATAATTTTGTTGAATATTATTTCGTCCAACTCTTCCCATAGCCTGAATAATTTTTTCTTGTGTTAGATCTAAATCTTTGCTTAAATAACTATGACAAAATTGATAATTTGTTCCATAAATGTAATCACTTGTTGCAATAATCATATATAATTTTTGTTCATCTGCTAATTTTTTCATTATTTCCATATATCTTATATTTGTATGATTTATAAATACTCCAATACCAAGCATAAGTAAAATTTTCCACATATCTTCTATGCTATGCAATGACATAATTTCACTCACAACATGTTCATCAATATTACTTGTAAATGCTCCAGTCGTATCCATTTCTTCTGCCCATTTCTTCACATGATGTGGTTTATTTGGAACAAAAGTTTCATTTAATGTTGCGGGTTTTATCATTGTACGAAGCATATTCATTTCATTTGTAATTTTATGAATTTCACCCTTATTTGTAACTTCATTTGTTGGTTCTCTATTTATTTTTCGTGTATCTTTTGATGAATTGTTTTTAGATTCTAGTTTTTCTTCCATATCTTCCAACCTTTTTTCTAGTGTTTCTAATTTTTCATTTAATGCATTGTTATAAGATATTTTTTTCAGAATATCTTCCATGACAATTGTAGGAATATTCGCCTGTTGAATGCAAAATTTACCAATTTTTTCAACTTCATCTGTTATAAATATAGTTGGGCCATCTGTTAAAGTATATGCATCTTTTGTTGTTACATATACACCTGCAAGACCAGTGTGTTTTTCTGTGGATTGAGCCATTGGCGATTGTTCGCTTGCAAGACGCGATAAAGGCATACCTGATAATTTTGTATTTGTATTTGTATTTGTATTTGTATTTGTATTTGCTTTTTCTTTTTCTTTATTTGTAATCGTAACTCCTGGACCAATGCTTCTCATTTTCAAAATGCGGTTTCCTTTTGTATCTATCGCATCATTGGACCCAATTTTTGGGTTTTGAATACTTTTTAAAAATAAATATACATTCCTCCATTTTTCTGGTTGAATATTTTGCAATAATTTTATATAATATACTTTGATATTTTTCATATTCACATCATCGAGTGTTTCAAAATGTCTCTCTAATTTCATTTTACTATGAAGCAAATGAATCTTGTTGATATATGAAATAAATTCGGCAATTGAATTTAAATCAAAATAGCGGGTTAAAGTCAAATTTTCTTCACAATGCGAAGCGATTTGTTTAATTTTTTCATAATCTTCACTTAAATAATGTGGAAGAACAACATACCCATCTTTATTTAAGATTGGAATCGATTTTTTACAATCATGACTAACAATATTATATATGTGAGAATTTGCAAACCTATCTTTAAAATCAGGGATTGTTTCTGTTAATTCATGTAATTTAGGTAATGTGGCAGAAGATAAAACAATATTGGGAATAACATTTTCTTTCCAATTGTTTTGAATAATAGAATGGAATTCGTGTTCTGGATAATCAAGTGTAATAGTAGGTTCATCCCAATATGTGATTATATTTTCTTTTTTATTAAATGCCAACATGTAATACATTGCATAAATATAAGAACGAATATCACATATTATAATTTCTACTTTATCACCTACACTATTATCTACTTTTCCAATACCACCACTACGTTTATTTAATGAAAACTCTTTTGCGGCAAAGTAATGCAATCGTATGTCGGCGGCACTTGAACACCCAAATGCAAACGCTATTTTTTTATTCATAGAAATAGCAGCTCTGGCTAAAGCTAAACCAACATGTCTAGCTGCACATACAAATATTATTTTATGTTTTTCTGAAAGTGCAATAGGTGTCATTGTTTTCCCTGTACCTGTAGGCGCCATATATAAGACTAACTTCGGTCTTGTATCTTTGGATATAGTGAATATCTCTTTTTGATGTTCATAAAGGGTTAAATCTTCGTATTTTAACAAACTATTGTTTTTTTCTATAAAATTAGATGCGTTTTCAATAATGACAGACAAATCAATGTCTTCTTCGTATTTTTTCAAAATGGTTTTTGTGAAATGTAAAACATGTCTATTTATTTTATCTATGTTATTTTTCATTAACTTATACAGTGTAAAATAATGAAACGTACTTTTCTTCACATTTTTATCTATTTTATATTGAACGAATTTTCTGACATGGCCTAACAAAACAAATTCATATAAATTTGCAGTTTTTATAGTTCCTTCTTCATTATTTTCTAAACGAATGCGATCTGCAGAACTTATTTTAATATCCACTTCAATTTTCAAAATTTTATAAGAAGAATCATTTTTTACAAGAATAGTTTCAATTTCTTCTACAAGAGATTTGCAATATTTATTGTATAAATAATCTTCTTTTTTTTCACTATATTCTATCTTTAAAAACGTAAAGATAGAATTGTTACTATTTACCCGAATATTCACATTGTGAAATCCATCTATTATCATTTTTAAAACGCTTTGTTCGCTTTTTGAAACAGGAACCTCAATAGTTTCCCATTCAGATTTGTTTAGTTTTCGTTGTGTAAGATCCATTGTTTGGTTGTGTAAGGTGTATCAAATATATAGTTTTATATCTTTAAATAATTTACATTTCAATTTTATTTGAAATATGATAATATATTATTGTAATTATTTTACTTTTTATAAAGAATATATTTGTTTTATGATATAAACTCGTTTTTTTTATTTTTTTTTATTACATTTTATACATAGTAATGAAAATAACGAATTTATCTACTATATTAAATTACGCATTTAATTATGTTGCGAAATTTAGTAAAATATACAATATAGATGAATCACATGCTTTAAAACATAGTATGGAAACATTTCGCTTTGCAAATGAGATATATAATAGTGAAGTAAAAAAAAATGCTTTTTTATCTGAACAGAAAGATATTATTTGTGCATCTGCTATATTACATGATATGTGTGATAAAAAATATATGGATGAAAAAGTTGGCTTATCTCTTATGAATAATTATATGAGTGATGTAATATCTCAACCAAAATTAGAAATAATAACAAATATAATTTCAACAATGTCTTATTCGAAAGTAAAACGTAATGGATTTCCGAGTTTAAACGAATATCAATTAGCTTATCATATTGTTCGTGAATCTGATTTATTAGCTGCATATGATATAGATAGAACAATAATGTACGGAATGATAATTGAAAAATTAAATTATTGTGATGCGTTAAATCGTGCTATACAATTGTTTGATAATCGTGTTTTGAAATATAGAGAAGATGAATTATTTATAACGGATATTTCTAAAGAATTGTCTTTATCCTTACATGAAAAATCTTTGTCTGATATAAAGGAGCTAAAACAATTGTCTTATTTTTAATATGTATTTATTGTAGTAATATATATATATATATATATAATGAGATTACCAAAAAATAATGTAAATAGTAAAAATCTCTTAATAAACGAAGTTACATATTCTTCAGATGATGATGAATATTTAAACGAGGATGAATATTTAAATCATGAACAACCGGAAGAAGATGATGATGAATATTTAAGTGATAATGAAAAATTAATTGATTCTATGAAATTTACTTCTACAAGAGGCGCGACAGGTTTAGCTTATTCGAAATACTGTAATGTTCAAGTTACATCAACTTCTACAGCTAGTGCAGAATCAGATACTCAACTAAAAGCTGACATACTTGCACAAGAAATCGCACAAAGTGTTGCAGATTCAGATGCTACTTTTAGTTCGAATATTATAAATCAAACGATAGATATTATATTATCATGTCCAGATATTCCTTTAGTAGGACAAACTGGGCCTACTGGTCCAACCGGAAGTATAAATATTATAAATTCTGGTACTGGTGCAGTTTTAGTAAATAATGTAGATGGTGTAACATATTCTGATATTGTAAATATTTTAGAGAAAAGTTTAACTATTTCAGGAGATATTGTTCCTAATACATCAAATTTCTATAGTTTAGGATTGACTGGTGCCAGATGGAAAGAAATTTTCATGGGACCTGGATCTTTGAATATTGCAGGACCCACTGGTTCAACTTATGCGACAATAGGCGCAAATTTATCAGGAATTGCATATTCACAATTTGGATTAGCTACTCCTTTTTTAAATGTAGGACCTGCTATAGACCCATTTGCACCGTTAGGTACTATCGGCGGTTGGCAAATATATGGTACTGGACCAACTGGGCAACCATTTAATGATTTAGTAGCTCAAGCAATTAGTGAAGATGGATATGGTTTAACCGGGCCAGTATATTCACTTATTTATGACAACAATTATACAGGCACAACTGGTGTAACTGGTCCTACTGGTGCGACAGGTCGTAAAGGAGAAACTGGTGCGACAGGTCCTACTGGTCATACTGGTGCGACAGGCCCTACTGGTGTAACTGGTGCGACAGGCCCTACTGGTGTAACTGGTCCTACAGGTGATAAAGGAGACAAAGGAGAAACTGGTGAAACAGGACCTACAGGAACAACTGGTGTAACTGGCCCTACTGGTGTAACTGGCCCTACTGGTGTAACTGGTCCTACTGGTGCGACAGGTCCTACTGGCGTAACTGGTCCTACTGGCGTAACTGGTCCTACAGGTGATAAAGGAGACAAAGGAGAAACTGGTGAAACAGGACCTACAGGAACAACTGGTG
>Ga0114968_10004028_pt1 | contig 10965 bp, 6 predicted proteins | sample M_130807_EF_Meta_FD_87020 | JGI IMG/M metagenome (GOLD analysis project Ga0114968, IMG submission 87020) | Freshwater microbial communities from Lake Montjoie, Canada to study carbon cycling - M_130807_EF_MetaG | ecosystem: Environmental > Aquatic > Freshwater > Lake | place: Lake Montjoie... | reverse complement strand
CCAATTTATTGTTGCCGGCATTGCCCTAGGATTTATCGGTTTGGTCGTACGCGCAGCCTATGTCCAAGTACTCGATAACAATTTCTTTATAAAACAGGGACAAGTTCGCTTTGAGCGAACGTTAGAAATACCTGCGAACCGAGGACGGGTACTCGATCGAAATGGGCTGATCTTGGCGTCGAGTGTTCCTATGCCGAGTATTTGGGCCAGTCCAGAGGAAATGGATACAAGCAATCCCAAGCTGAAGGAGCTTGCACTTTTACTTGAAATGCCAAGCGCAGAACTTCAAGAAAAAATCAAAGATCCAAAGCGTAAGCATGTATGGCTCAAGCGGCAAGCAGACATGGCATTAGGTAAAAAAATCAATGAGCTAGGTGTGCGAGGCATTTACACCACCATGGAGTACAAGCGCATGTATCCAGAAGGTGAAGCAGCAGCGCATGTGGTTGGGTTTACAAATATTGAAAACATCGGGCAAGAAGGTGTTGAGCTTGCCTTCAACAAGCATTTGGCAGGCAAGAGTGGTTCTCGACGTGTCATTAATGATGGTCACAAACAAGTCGTTGAGGGCATTGGCGACGAAATTCCCCCCGAAGACGGCCGAGATTTACAACTTAGCATTGATAGCAAAGTTCAGTATTTTGCTTATCAAAGACTGCGCGAAGCAGTGATTGAGAATAAGGCTGCGGCTGGCAGCGTAGTGGTTTTAGATGCGCAATCAGGGGATGTGCTGGCGCTGGCAAATTACCCAAGTTATTCCCCGGAAAAAAGAAGCAATTTCAATGGCGTGCAAATGCGCAATCGCGCACTGACAGATACCTTTGAACCTGGTTCGACGATGAAGCCCTTTGTGATCGCATTGGCGATGGAAAAAGGCATGGTTAAACCTGAAACACCCATAGATACATCGCCTGGCAAGCTCAATATGAACGGCAAGACCATCACAGATGCTCATCCGCACGGGATGCTCAGTGTGTCAGAGGTGATTCAAAAGTCGAGCAATGTTGGCACAGTCAAAATTGCAATGAAGATGACACCAAAAGATATGTGGGAGATGTATACCCAAGTAGGCTTTGGGCAAAAACCTCAAATCCCCTTTCCTGGTGCAGTTGCCGGACGTTTGCGCCCCTACAAAACATGGCGTCCCCTTGAACAAGCCACCATGAGTTACGGCTATGGTTTATCCACCAGCTTGTTTCAGTTAGCACAAGCCTATACGGTGTTTGCACGAGATGGCGAGGTCGTACCTGTCAGTCTTATCAAGCGAGAAGAAAGGGTGGTCGGCGTACGCGCTATCAGCGCTCAAAACGCTGTTGCAGTTCGCAAGATGCTCAATATGGTCACCGGCCCTGGCGGTACTGCACCTAAAGCACAAACCATGGGCTACTCCGTGGGTGGAAAAACCGGAACAGCCCATAAGCAAGAAGGCAAAGGCTACGCAGATAAAAAGTACAGAGGATTTTTTGTAGGCATGGCTCCTATAGAAACGCCCCGTATTGTGGTTGCGGTGATGATTGATGAGCCTAGCAATGGGCGCTACTTTGGTGGCGATGTGGCTGCACCCGTGTTCAGTGAAACTGTGCAGCAAACATTACGGATGCTAGGGATTCAACCTGATAGGGCCGTTAAGCCACAAGTCATTGCCAAAGCCGAAGCGGAGTCGTTTTGATGCGTTCATTACAGACGCCACCCCAAGCAGCTCAGTGGCTGCGAAATATGGTCTCAGGACAACTGCATATTGACAGCCGAAAAATCAAAAAAGGTGACGGTTTTTTTGCTTGGCCAGGGTTAACTCAGGATGCCCGCCAGTATGTAGCGCAAGCTTTATCCCAAGGTGCAGGCGCATGCCTTGTGGAGGCTAAAGGTCTTGAACAATTTTCCTGGATGCAAGACGAGACAAGGATTGGCGTCTACACAGATTTAAAGCAAGCCTGTGGTCCTATTGCTGATGCGTACTTCGATTCACCAAGTCAAAACCTGAAGATGCTGGCGGTGACTGGAACCAACGGTAAAACTTCAACCGCATGGTGGTTGTCGCATGCTCTTAGCCGATCAGGTCAACGATGCACCGTAGTGGGTACATTGGGCATGGGTGAAGCGCATCAGTTACACATCACTGGCATGACAACGCCAGATCCCTTACGGCTTCATGCACAGTTACGTCAATGGGTAGACGATGGCGTCAAAGCCTGTGCCATAGAAGCTTCGTCTATAGGGTTGAGTGAATATCGACTAGATGGAACCCGATTAAACATCGCCATATTCACCAATTTCACGCAAGACCATTTGGATTACCACGGCAATATGGATGCCTATTGGCAAGCGAAGTCCAAGCTGTTTGCTTGGCCAAATTTGCAAGCAGCAATCATTAACATTGACGATGTACATGGGAAAGAGTTGGCGCATCAACTACAAGTTCAAAAAAAGGAAGTGACACCAGACATTTGGACAATTTCCATGCACTCCGACGCAAGACTTCGTGCGCAGTCCATACAAAACGGTAAACATGGTTTGCAATTTGAAGTGGTGGAAAGCGACCAAATTCACCTGCTGACAACTGACTTGGTGGGCGAATTCAATGTGCTGAACTTGCTGGGAGTTTTAGCCTCTATGCGTGCTCTCGGGATAGAGCTTTCACAAGCGATCAAAGCCTGTCACCAATTGCCATCTGTTCCAGGTCGTATGCAAAGTTTGGGTGGTGCACAAACGCCATGTGTCGTCATTGACTATGCGCACACACCCGATGCCCTGATGCAGGCGCTCAAAGCCCTGCGACCTATGGCAACTGCGCGTCAAGGAAAGTTGTACTGTGTTTTTGGTTGCGGTGGTGACCGCGATACAAGTAAGCGAGCACCTATGGCAAAAGCCGCAGAGGTGGGAGCCGACCTCATTGTTTTAACCAGTGATAACCCTCGCAATGAAAAGCCGCAAGACATCATTGAATTCATGGTGGATGGTTTAGCAGATCCATCAAAGGCGATCATTTGCATAGACCGAGCGCAAGCTATTACCCAAACTATTGAAAAAGCCAGACCACAAGACGTCATTCTCATTGCAGGCAAAGGCCATGAAAATTATCAAGAAATAGGAGGGCAGCGAACTCCCTTCTCAGATGAAAAGCATGTGTTGGCTGCTTTGCGTTTATGGGGTGATGTATGACTCAGCACCTCGATATTTCATTGGGGCAATTGCATTCCTGGTTGCCTCATAGCCGTCTGGTTGGGGACCCAAACTTAAAGGTATCTCGCATACACACCGACAGCCGAAGTCTGTTGCGTGGTGATCTGTTCATCGCTTTAAGGGGCGAGCGGTTCGATGGGCACGACTTTTTATCTCAACTCACTGAACAAGGTGTTGGTGCTGCCATTGCAAGCCATGGCTTAAAAGAAGCTGGTTTGATGGGCTTAGAGGTGGCGGACACATTGAAAGCACTCGGAGAACTGTCTCGTGCTTGGCGCTCACAGTTTTCAATCCCTGTAATTGCTGTGACAGGTAGCAATGGCAAGACCACCGTCACGCAGATGATTGCAAGCATATTGCGTGCGTGGCAGGGTGAGAATTCACTGGCAACCCAAGGAAATTTCAATAATGCCATTGGATTGCCACTGACTTTGCTTCGATTGCAATCGCACCATCGTAGCGCCGTGGTCGAGTTGGGAATGAACCATGCCGGGGAAATTGCAGAACTCGCCAGTTTGGCTGCCCCCAATATTGCATTGGTCAATAACGCTCAACGTGAACACCAGGAGTTCTTGCACAGCGTACAAGCAGTCGCTACTGAAAACGGTGCAGTGATTACATCACTGCCTACAAATGGTGTTGCTGTGTTTCCAGCAGAGGATACTTACACAGAGCTTTGGAGGAAATTAACAGGCAATAGGCAAGGCATAAGTTTTGGACGATCGAATACAGCAGACGTCAAACTGATCAATAGCGGATGGTCGAATCAGCAATGGCAACTCAGCATTCAAACGCCCATGGGACAGCTATCCCCTGTCTTGTCTGTTGCTGGTGATCACAATGTTCAGAATGCATTAGCCGCGATAGCTTGTTCGGTTGCAGCAAACATACCTTTGCCATTCATAGAGCAAGGCATAGCTGCTTTTAGACCTGTCAATGGCAGATCGAAATCCTTCTTCCTAAAGTGGGCAGATCGACAATTGGTGCTGATCGATGACAGCTACAACGCCAACCCAGACTCAGTACGAGCTGCTATCAATATCTTGGCCCAGTCAACCCAGCCCCGCTTATTGGTGCTGGGAGACATGGGCGAGGTGGGCACCCAAGGGCCAGAATTTCATGCCGAAGTCGGTCGTTATGCTCAGGCCAGTGGTATTGAATATCTTATTACCTTAGGCGAACTTAGCAGGGATACAGCCAAGTCATTTTCAAATGCAAAGCACTGCCAATCTATTGATGAGGTATGTGCACTGGTGCAAGCCAGATTACCTTTGGTAGAAACAGTGCTTGTTAAAGGCTCTCGGTTCATGCGTATGGAGCGTGTTGTGCAAGCCATTCAAACTTGGGTAGACGCCCGTTCACTTTCTTCTAACACCACGGAGGCTCCATGTTCTTGAGCTTGGCTCAGTGGCTTCAAGCCATGTCGCCAGATTATGGTTATTTGCGGGTATTTCAATACCTTACCTTCAGGGCGGTAATGGCTGCAATGACAGCGCTCATGATTGGCTTGATTGCTGGTCCTATAGTTATTCGCAAATTGACACAACTCAAAATTGGACAACCCATCAGAGGCTATGGCGTAGAGACTCATCTTGTGAAATCTGGAACTCCCACCATGGGCGGCGTTTTGATTTTGCTAGCTATTGCATTGTCAACTTTGCTGTGGGTAGATTTATCCAACCGATTTGTTTGGATTGTGTTGTTGGTTACCTTGGGGTTTGGGGTCATAGGATGGGTGGATGATTGGCGCAAGGTCGTTAGAAAAGACCCAGAGGGAATGCCCTCTGGAGAAAAATACCTCTGGCAATCAATCATTGGTCTGTTGGCCGCGCTTTACTTGGTATTTAGCATCTCAGAGGTCAGCAACATACGCGTGATGGAACTGTTTTACAGCTGGGTACGCTCAGGCTTTGATGTCAACTTGCCGCCCAAAGCAGGTTTGCTATTGCCCTTCTTTAAAGAAATCAGCTACCCATTAGGGGTGCTTGGTTTTGTGGGGTTGACCTATTTGGTGATCGTAGGCTCTAGCAATGCAGTCAATTTGACCGATGGATTAGATGGTTTGGCAATCATGCCTGTGGTCATGGTGGGATCAGCACTTGGCGTATTTGCCTATGTCACAGGTTCTGCTGTGTATTCGCGTTACTTATTTTTCCCACATATCCCAGGCGCTGGTGAGTTATTGGTATTTTGCGCTGCAATGGCTGGTGCAGGATTGGCCTTTTTATGGTTCAACACCTATCCCGCACAAGTCTTTATGGGTGATGTGGGCGCTTTGGGTTTAGGTGCAGCTTTGGGGACAATTGCCGTCATCGTCAGACAAGAAATTGTGCTGGCCATCATGGGCGGTATCTTCGTAGCAGAGGCTGTTTCAGTGATGATGCAAGTCAGCTATTTCAAATACACCAAGCGTAAATATGGTGAGGGTAGGCGCATCTTAAAAATGGCCCCATTGCACCACCACTTTGAAAAATCTGGGTGGAAAGAAACGCAGGTAGTGGTTCGATTTTGGATCATCACCATGCTGCTGTGTTTGGTGGGTCTTTCTACAATGAAATTGCGGTGAGCATGAAGATACTTACAGACCTTCATCTATTGGTTTTAGGCCTGGGTGAGTCTGGCTTGGCCATGGTTCGTTGGTGTGTATCGCAAGGTGCCAAAGTGACTGTGGTTGACAACCGTGAAAAACCGCCATGCTTGGCAACTATGCGGCTAGAAAAAATTGAAGCCACATTTGTACATGGTGTGTTTGCTGCAAGCTTGCTAGATGATTCTTCTATAAAGGGTGTCTTTAAAAGCCCAGGGCTAACACCCGCACAAGTCGAACCAGTGTGGACAGCAGTCAAACAAAAAGGGCTTTGGCATGGAACTGAACTAAGCCTGTTTGCGCATGCCATGGACTATCTGGCCAAAGAGCAAGCATACCAACCGAAGGTGCTTGCCATCACGGGAACAAACGGAAAAACCACAGTTACCAAGCTCACTTCACTTTTGCTAGAGCGCGCAGGAATGACGGTGGCCATGGCTGGAAACATAGGCCCTAGCTTGCTGGATACATTGCATGAAAACTTGGATGATTTACCGCAAGCATGGGTATTGGAGTTATCAAGCTTTCAGCTCGATAGTGAAGCGCAATTTGAGCCAACGGCGGCGTGTGTGTTGAACCTGACACAAGACCATCTAGATTGGCATACAGATATGCAGAGTTATGGCAATGCAAAATCTCGAATTTATGGTCATCATGCCATTGCAGTAGTGCCACGCGATGATGTATCGGTTGCAGCATTGCTACCCAAGGATGCAGCCAAAAAGAAATCAGAAAAACGACAATTGATTTTCTATGGTGCGGACGTACCTGCGCATGCAGGTGACTATGGCTTAGAGCATGTCAATGGCATGACATGGCTGGTGCGAGCATCTGTCCCCGAGACAGAGGGCAAGAAGTCTATTGAGCAAGAGCTCTATCTTCAGCGACTGATGCCAGCTGATGCGCTGAGAATTAGAGGGCAACATAATGCCATCAACAGTTTGGCCGCTCTTGCGCTGGCAAGTACTTGCGGGGCTGGAGTGGCGGCAATGTTGTACGCACTTCGTGAATACATGGGCGAGCCTCATCGATTGCAAACAGTTGGTGTTATCAACGATATTGAATACGTCGATGACAGCAAGGGTACGAATGTTGGTGCAACTGTTGCAGCTATGAACAGTTTAGGCAAACATAAAAATATTGTGGCTATCCTAGGTGGCGACGCTAAAGGTCAAGACTTTGGGCCACTGGTGGAGCCGCTAAGGAAATTTGCGCGCGCAGTTGTTTTGATAGGTAAAGATGCTCCACACATTCAAGAAGTATTGACTGGAGTGGAGTTCCCCGTGCTACAGGCCACCGACATGGCCAGCGCTGTAGCGAAAGCCAGCGAACAGGCGCGTGCTGCGGATACAGTTTTGCTCTCGCCGGCTTGTTCAAGCTTAGACATGTTCAAAAACTATGAAGAGCGTGGGCAAATATTCGCCGACTGCGTTAACGCATTGGTTTTTGAAGAGAGGCACGCATGAGCGACAGCGTGTTTTTAAATTGGGCAGACCGCGTAGGTCATTGGTTTGGCAGCACGCCAAAAGAGGGGCCTGACGCATTGCCAGTTCGTGTACATGGGCGTGAATATGGTCGTACGCGAGTAGCACCTGCAGGTATCAAAGCATTCGATCAGAACTTGGTTTGGGCCATAGCAGGCTTACTGATATGGGGCTTGGTGATGGTCTACTCCGCATCAATTGCACTCAACGATGGGCCACGTTCCACAGGTTTTTCTCAGGTTCAATATCTTGTGCGCCATATGGCTGCACTCGGTGTTGGCTTCATTGCTGCCTTGCTGGTCTTTCAAGTTTCAATGGACACTTGGGAGAAAACCGCTCCTTGGGTATTCATTGTTTCCATCGTCTTATTGATTGTGGTGTTACTGCCCTTTATGGGGAAAAGTATCAATGGCGCCAGACGTTGGATCAGTTTAGGCGTGTTCAATTTTCAACCTTCAGAATTGGCAAAATTCGGAACCCTTTTGTATGCAGCCAATTACATGGTTCGCAAAATGGATGTGAAAGAAAAGTTCTTTGCAGCAGTTACACCAATGGGTGTGGCAATCGCTATTGTGGGCTCACTATTGCTGGCAGAACCCGATATGGGCGCATTTTTAGTGATTGCAGTGATAGCAATGGGCATTTTATTTTTAGGCGGTGTCAATGCTCGAATGTTCATATTGATTGCACTTGTCTTGCTCATCGCATTTGGCCTCATCATTGGTTTTTCTGAATGGCGGCGTGAACGTATTTTTGCCTACCTAGATCCTTGGAGTGCAAAGTACGCTCTTGGAAAAGGCTATCAACTTTCCCACTCACTGATTGCTTTTGGGCGGGGAGAAATATTTGGGGTTGGTTTAGGTGGCAGTGTCGAAAAACTTCACTGGCTACCTGAAGCGCACACAGACTTTTTGCTCGCGGTGATTGGTGAAGAATTTGGACTCATAGGCGTAGTCACCTTGATTGGCGTTTTCATGTGGATGACGCGTCGCATCATGTTCATTGGACGACAAGCCATTGCCATGGACCGGGTATTTGCTGGATTGGTAGCGCAGGGAGTAGGCATTTGGATTGGCTTTCAAGCCTTTATCAATATGGGCGTGAATTTAGGTGCTTTGCCAACCAAAGGATTGACTTTGCCTTTGATGAGTTACGGTGGTTCGGCCATATTACTCAACCTAATTGCGTTGACCGTTGTGCTGCGTGTGGATTATGAAAACCGACTACTTATGCATGGAGGTCGTGTATGAGCACTCCCACTGCATTGGTGATGGCCGGCGGTACAGGCGGACATATCTTTCCAGGCTTAGCTATTGCTGAAGTTTTACGTGGTCAAGGTTGGAAGGTGCATTGGATGGGTGCGCCACATCCCAGCATGGAGTCACAACTGATTCCCCCCAAGGGCTTTGTATTTGAGGCGGTGCAATTTGGTGGTGTCCGAGGAAAAGACATATCCACCTTGATGCTGATGCCATTGCGGTTAATAAAAGCTTTCATTCAAAGTTTGCAATTGATCTTGCGCATAAAGCCTGATGTATTGGTGGGCCTTGGGGGTTACATCACATTCCCAGGGGGGGTGATGGGTGTGTTGTGTGGCCGGCCTTTGATATTGCATGAGCAAAACGCAGTTGCTGGAATGGCAAATAAATGGCTTGCCAAAATTTCACATCGAGTATTTAGCAGTTTTCCTAACGCTTTACCCAAAGCCGAGTGGGTGGGTAACCCACTGCGTGCGGAATTTATAAATCAAATGGCGCCTGCACAAAGGTTTGCTGGAAGAACCGGACCATTGAAGGTGGTGGTGATGGGCGGCAGTTTGGGTGCGCAGGCAATCAATGCGGTTGTCCCCCAAGCACTGGCTTTGATCCCTCTTCAAGATCGACCTACCGTATTGCACCAAGGTGGTGAAAAGCATTTAAAGGACTTGGCTAAAGCTTATGCCCAAGCAGGTGTAGAGGCTGAACTCACTGCATTCATCGATAACCCAGCACAGGCCATGTCACAAGCTGATCTGGTGATTTGTCGATCAGGTGCGAGTACGGTCAGTGAACTCTCAGCTATCGGTGTTGCCGCATTGTTAGTACCTTTTCCCTTTGCAGTCGATGACCACCAAACAATGAACGCCAAGTTTCTGTCAGAGTATGGCGCAGCATGGATAGCACTACAACACACATTAACGCCACAAGTACTTGCACAACAGTTGCAAACTCTGAGCAGGGACAAACTTCTGGAGGTGGCTGCCAAGGCGTATGAATTGAGAAAAACCAATGCTGCACAGTGGGTTGCACAAGCATGTAACGAGGCGCTGCAATGAAGCACGCCATCAGTCATGTCCATTTTGTGGGTATCGGGGGTGCGGGCATGAGTGGCATTGCCGAAATACTGCACAACCTTGGTTACAAAGTATCTGGATCTGATTTGTCAGACGGACCCGTCTTGCAACGGCTATCTGCGCTGGGAATTCAAACCCAAGTGGGGCATAGCGAATTCAACATTGCAGGTGCAGATGCGGTGGTCACATCGACTGCTGTACAAGCCGATAACCCAGAAGTTATTGCTGCACACCAAAAACTGATACCCGTTGTTCCTAGGGCCGTGATGCTCGCAGAATTGATGCGACTCAAGCAAGGCATAGCGATAGCAGGAACACATGGGAAAACCACCACCACCAGTTTGGTCGCCAGTGTATTGGCGCAAGCGGGATTAGATCCAACCTTTGTGATTGGAGGTCGGCTTATCAGTGCGGGTGCCAATGCCAAATTAGGGGCTGGAGACTACATTGTGGTTGAGGCAGATGAATCGGATGCCTCCTTCTTGAACCTGAGTCCCATCATGTCTGTGGTGACGAATATAGATGCAGACCACATGGAAACCTATGGGCATGATTTCAATCAATTGAAATCAGCTTTCATTGAATTCCTACACCGAATGCCGTTTTATGGTGCGGCTGTGTTGTGCATAGATGATCCGGTGGTCAACAGTCTTTTGTCACAAGTTTCAAGACCAATTACTTCCTACGGTTTGTCAGAAAAAGCCCAAGTTCGAGCAACAGATGTTCGCGCTGTAGGCGATCGCATGCATTTCACTGTGAAGCGCAGCAACGGCGTGACATTGCCGGACTTACATATTGTTTTGAATTTGCCAGGAACGCACAACGTACTCAACGCATTAGCTGCTATTGCAATCGCAGTTGAGTTGAATGTGCCAGATGAAGCTGTTGTCAAGGCATTGGCAAACTTCAGTGGCGTGGGGCGAAGGTTTCAAAGGCATGGAGAAATAGCTGCCAAAGCCGGTGGCTATTTCACGTTAATTGAAGACTATGGTCACCACCCGGTTGAATTGGCAGCAACCATTGAAGCAGCCCGCGGAGCCTTTCCTGGTCGTCGCTTGGTGTTGGCATTTCAACCGCACCGCTTTAGCAGAACACGCGACTGCTTTGAAGACTTTGTCGCTGTACTACAGAAAGTTGATGTCCTTTGGTTGACAGAGGTGTATTCAGCGGGTGAGGTTCCGATTGCGGCCGCAGATGGACGATCACTGTCGCATGCCGTTCGTGTGGCGGGACAGCAGCAACTGGTATTTGCCCAAGACTTAAAAGCACTCGCTGACTTGGTGGTTACCAACGCCTTAGACGGCGATGTGGTGATGTGCATGGGTGCGGGTTCAATTGGCTCAGTACCTTCCATGGTTGTTGAGCGCTGTGCTAACAGGGCT
>Ga0114968_10004025_pt1 | contig 10969 bp, 8 predicted proteins | sample M_130807_EF_Meta_FD_87020 | JGI IMG/M metagenome (GOLD analysis project Ga0114968, IMG submission 87020) | Freshwater microbial communities from Lake Montjoie, Canada to study carbon cycling - M_130807_EF_MetaG | ecosystem: Environmental > Aquatic > Freshwater > Lake | place: Lake Montjoie... | reverse complement strand
GGCAGAACTCAAGATACTAATACATCTTTTCTTGCTAAATGGCTTAATGAAAGAGGGGTTCAGTTAAAAGAAGTCAGAACTATTCCTGATGAACTTAACACAATTGTTTCTTATGTAAATTTGTTAAGAAAAAAATATGATTATTTATTTACAACAGGCGGAATTGGCCCAACCCATGATGACATTACGGCTTTTGCAATTTCAAAAGCATTTAAAAAAAAATATGAATATAACAAAGAAGCTTATCAAATTTTAGAAAGGCACTATAAAGACTCTTATTTTAACGAAGCAAGAAAGAAGATGGCAAAGATGCCAAGAGGAGCAGGATTAATTTACAATCCTTCTAGTTCAGCACCTGGTTTTTATGTAAAAAATGTTTTTACATTACCAGGAGTTCCCACAATTTTGCAATCTATGATGCCTTTTGTGGAACAATTAATAATTGGTGGTGAAAAAGTATACAGCGTAACTGTTCAGGCACATTTACCTGAAAGCAAGATTGGAAAAGATCTAGGAAAGCTGCAAAAGAAATTTCAAGATTTAAGTCTTGGCAGTTACCCTTTATTTAAATCAGGTAAAGTAGGCGCTGCTCTTGTTATACGAGGATATTCTAAAAAAAGAATACAACAGTGCAAAATTATTTTAGAAAAAATTTTAAATAAAATAAAAAAATCTTAATGGATAAAAATCTAGAGTTATCTAAATTAAAAAATTCAATATTGAAATTTAATAAAAATTTTCCTGGAAAAAATTTAGTTTTTTCAGATGGTAATAAAGATGCAAAAGTAATGATAATAGGCGAAGCGCCCGGAAGAACAGAAGATAAATTGCAAAAACCTTTTGTTGGCAGAGCAGGAAAGCTTTTGGATAATTTATTACAATCAATTAATCTTAATAGATCAAAAGTTTATATAACCAATGTAGTAAATTATAGACCTGATAAAAATAGAAAACCTACGGCTGATGAAATAAATGAATTTAAAAAATTATTGTTTCGGCATATTGAGATTATATGTCCCAAATGTATACTATTGCTTGGAGCTACAGCAGCATCAGCAGTTTTAAATCATGTTGGCCCATTAAGCGTAGTAAGAGGTAAATGGAAAAAAATAAAAATTATTAATTCTTATTTTGATATATTAACTACCTTTCATCCTGCATTTTTATTAAGACAGTCTGAACAAAAAAAATATGCTCTGAAAGATTTATTGAAGTTTAAAAAAAAATTATAAAAGAATTAATTTAAATAAATTTAAACATTAAATTAATATAATTTTACTATACTTTATGAATAGATATCTTATAAAGAATTAAATTGAAATCAATTTTTAAAGAAAAAAATATTTTAATATCTTTATACTTTTTATTTATACTTTTAATATTTTATAGATCTCCATGCCTGCTACTAAAGGGAAGATTTCATGCTGAAGAAAAATTTTATTATGAATTTGCGCTAAATAACACGTTTTTAGAAACAATTTTTTTTGTTCAGGAGACCTCTAAATATTTTGAATTATTTACAAATATCTCCGCAAAGTTAGCAACGTTTTATACAATAGCACCATTTTTAGTAACAGTTTATCTAGCTTTTTTTATAAAGATATTTTTACTTTATTATATTTTTTTTTCTAAATCTTTATTGTTAAACAAAATAAGTTACAAATTAATATTCGCTTCTTTCGCTATATATTCCACACCTATCACCCCAGAAGTTTGGTTAAATACTCTGCATTCAAAGACTTTTTTTGGAATTTATTCTTTTATCTTGGTCTTTCAAAATTTTAAAAATTTTACTAAAATTAAATTATACCTATATAGAATTTCTTTAGTAATTAACGGCCTGTCCAGTATTTATTCAAGTATTTTTTCTGTAATATATTTTATTATTTTTATAACTAAAAGAAATAGCTTAAACTTTTATAATTTTATTTATTCATTAATACCATTAGTTATTAATGCATTTATTTTCTTAAACTTTTTTCTTCAGAGCGAAATTAAAATAAATAGATTTTTATTTAATTATGAGAAAATCGAAAGTGCTTTATACAATATAATTATCCGGCCAATTTTAGGAGGAAACTTATCAAAATTATTATATAATTTAATAAATTTAAATAAAACATTTTTGTATGCATTTAGTTTAATAGCAATCATTCTATTCTTAGCTTTAATTCTATTTTTTATTTATAAAAAAAAAGACAGAATACTAAATATTATATTAATTAGCTTGCTGTTGAATATTATTTTTGCAATATCAGGATCCTTGTATCCAGATTTTGTTGGAGGCAGATATGCAGTTCTTTCAGGAGTAATTTTTTTAACAATTTTTATAAGACTGATACAAATTGAAACAAAAAAATATTTAATAAATTTATACTCATCTATCATTTTAATTTCACTAATAATAGGACTTCTTGAATTCAAATATCTAAATTCTTGGCTACATCTTTTAAAATGTTAAATTACCAAAAGCAATATTGCTAAACTCTAACTGCAATTTAGAACTAAATCTTTTTTAATATATAATGTGTATGATTTATACTTACTATATTTGCAATAAATTTTAGAACTTAATATTGATTTAGATAAGATAGGATTTTTTTTATCCAAGATAATCACATCTGGTATTGAACCGCTATAAGCTCCCATTTCTCTGAACTTTTTATCTAATCTATCAAATTCTTCCTTTGGAACAGCTATTTGCTGAGTTAACAAAGGAGAACTTTCTCGAATAAAATTCTTAATTTCGTCTTCAAAGTTTTTCGAATTATTAAATGTATTCATTGAATTTGCCTGGTACTTCATTTGAAAAAATTTAGCAACTTCAATATTATAATATCTCCAAACATCTTTTTTATTTTCTAGAAATTTTAGGAAATCATTATTATTTAAGCCAAGAATTTTAAAAGCATTTATCAAATCATTTTCAAGCATCGCATCTGTTTTAGGTACCCATGTATGATTTATGAGGTAAATATGATTCAATTCTTTAAATACAAACCATATCATAAAATAGTTATCAAAAGTCAGAGCTGATAAATTTTTAACTCCTTCAATTTGATTAATTTTTTCTGTTATCTCATGAAACTCAATTCTTTTATTAATTTTACCATTATTTGGTTGATTATTTAAATAGATGTAGGAAATATTAATAGAGATCAGAAAAATAATTAATAAAAAATGACAAAACTTATTTTCATAAAATTTTTTTGTAATTAAAAATAAAAAAATAATTAAAAATAAAAATAAACATATAATAATTAAATTGTAAAAATGATAAATTAGAGAGGCTTTTGGAGAAATAATAATAAATAAAATTGGAGAAATTATTGATGACAAAAATAACAAATAAAATGTATTTATTATTTTAAAGCCAACTATTTTTTTATTATTAATAAAATATATAATTATTATAGATGTTATAAATATTGATAAAAATTTTAAATTAAATATATGATCAAAATTGTAATTTAAAAGTTTAATTTTTTTGTCTCTTGTTAAATCAAAGATACCTTGTCTTATAACTGAGTCTTTTTCTTGAAAGTAGATATTTAGTGCAAATGGTATAATTACAATAATAAATGAAATTATATAGGATAAAAAAAATTTTGTTAAATTTTTAATTTCTTTAAAAAAATTAAATTTGAATTTATAAAAAATCCATAAAAATATTAGCATTGTTTCAGCTATAAAATAAAAATAAAAACTTGATAAAGTTAATCCTGCTGTAACTCCTAAAAATATTCCATATTTTAGAGTAATTTTTTTTTTTTTATCAATGTAAATCAAAAAATAAGTGAATAAGAATAAATATAAAGTAGAAGGAAACGGTCTGTGTATTCTTAGCGAAAATAATTCTGTTTTAATTAAATATAAATAAGGAATGTTGTCTAAGCTCAAAAAAGATATTAACGAAGGCAGAGTAAATATTGTCAATGCAAATATTAATGATATCTTTCTGGGTAAATATTGTCTAAATATCTTATAAAATATTATTAAAAAAATTAAGATTCCAAAAAATTCAATTATAATTAATCCTGAGTAACTAAATATTTTAAAAAATAAAGTATGAAATGCTATTGATCCAAAAGATATAGGTAGATTATTTAGGTTTTTTATATTCGGTGAAAACGAATTGTTAAGTTCTAACAATGAAAATTGTTTAATTAACGGTAGAAAGAACCAGCCATCATCCACGTTCTCAAATATTATTTTAACTTCAATACTTTCTTTAAAAAAATAAAAAGAAATTATCCATTTGAATAAAAATACAATAAATGCAAAATAAAATAATATAAAATTTTTGTTATAAGTTTTTTTGATATTCATTATTGTATTAATTTTAAATGCATTCTTAGTTTTTTTGATTTCAATAAAAATTCTATTATCATTTCTTTATAAGATAGCTCAAAGAGTAAAATGTAGTAATTAAAAATTTATTAAAAAAATTATATATATTTACTATTTATTTGTTTATGTTCTATTATTCATAAGTGAGAATTGTATATCAGCCAGAAATAGATGGATTACGAGCAATTGCTGTTTTTTCAGTAATTTTTTATCACTCAAATTTTACGTTATTTAATAAAAGTTTATTTAGCGGTGGTTTTTTAGGGGTAGATATTTTTTTTGTAATATCTGGTTATTTAATAACGTCAATTATATTAAAAGAAATTTATACAACAAACAGTTTTTCCTTTGAAAATTTTTATGAACGAAGAGTAAGAAGAATTATACCCGCTCTTCTATTTGTAATATTATTTTCATTATTCTTTTCTTATATAATTTTATTATCTGAACCGTTCGTAGACTTTTCGAAATCAATAATTAGTTCAATTTTTTTTATTTCAAATTTTTATTTTCATTACACACATAATTTATATAGTCAAGAACATGTATTATTGAAACCATTATTGCATACTTGGTCGTTATCCATTGAAGAACAATTTTATATATTTTTTCCAATTTTTTTAATTATTATTACTAAGTTCTTTAAAAGATATTTATTTATTTTTTTAAGTGCTGTCGTGTTAATAAGCATTTTGTTCTCTCAATATTCCAGCATTCATCATCCAAGCTTTAATTTCTATCAAATATTTAGCAGAGCATTTGAATTATTATTAGGTTCATTATTATCATATTATGTATTGAATAATGGTAAAGTAGTTCGTGTTCGTAAATTTAATAGAATATTAAATCAAATACTCCCTACAATCGGAATATTATTAATTTTTTTTTCAATTTTTTTTTTTAATGATAAAGATTTGCTTCCATCTTTCTATTCTTTAATTCCATTGTCTGGTGTTTGTTTGGTAATATTATTTTCTAATGAAAATGAAATCGTAACTAAAATTTTATCGAATAAAATTTTTGTGTTTTTTGGTCTTATTTCCTACTCTCTTTATTTATTTCATTATCCAATTTTTGCCTTTAGTAGAAGATTGGAAATATTTAATGCTTATTATAAAATTTTATTTATTTTTTTTACAATCATGATTTCAGTATTGTCTTACTATTTTATTGAGAAACCTTTTAGAGATAAAAGATTTATCTCTTCTAAAAAATTATTTTTTATTCTTTTAAGCTTTTTTTTAATTTTAATCTCTTGTAGCCTCTATGTAATAAAAGAAGAAGGTATTAAAAAAAGATTACCTCAAATATTTCAAACAAAATTAAAAGAAACAAATGTTAAATTTTATCAAAATGAGAACTTACAAAAAGTTGCTCTAATAGGAGATTCTCATTCACGATCGTTAGGTTATTATCTTAATGAAAAAATTAAAAAATAATTTAAGTTTGTTTAGTTTTGAAACAAGATTTTATATTAAAAATTTTAATTATGTAGATAGAAAAACTAAACAAATTGATCAGGGTTTTTTAGAAAATAATAATAAAATAGACAAGTTTTTAGGAGAAAATTCAAATTTAATTGTAGTACTTCACCATAGGTGGTCGTTGAGAATATTAGAGACGTATTTTGACAATGGAGAAGGTTACAAAGAATATAAAAAAGAAGAAGAGAAATTTTATGACTATTTAGAGCCACTTAACATTAAAACAACTTCTCGAAAACAAAGAGAAAAGTACATCAGAGAAGGCATGATATCCGAAATAAACAGCATCATAAATCAAGGTCATAAATTAATTATAATTTACCCAGTTCCTGAAATGGGATTTAATCCATACAAATTGCTTTATAGTGAATACATAAAAAAAAATTTATTTAAAAAAGAACAGTATTTACCCACAATGTTAAATGGAAGTTATGAAGTTTTTAAAAAAAGAAATGAAATGATATTTGAAATTTTAGACAGCGTTCAAAGTTCTAGTATCTACAGAATTTATCCACATTCTTATTTTTGTGATAAACAAATTAAAAATAGATGTATTGCGAACAATACAGAGCATCTATTTTATTATGACGATAATCACCTTTCCTTAGAAGGTTCGAGATATATAGTTGATGATATTATAAAAATAATTAAAATAAATTTACAAGTTAAATAATTTACAACAATATTTTTATAAAAATTATTAAAATTGTTATGTTTTTTAAAATAAATAAAATCAATTATAATTTAAATAATTTATCATTATATATAATCATTTTTTTAACATTATTATTAATACTTACGGGGGGTGGGGGGGCAGATAACGGTAGTTATATAACTTGGACAGAATACTTTTCTAAATTAGATCTTAACATTTTTAATCATTATCCAAAAAGTATTAATGGCACCCCTTTATCAGCTTGGCAGTATGGTGTTGGACTATTGTCTTTCTTTATAAATAAAATTTTATTTATTGATTTTTTTTTAGAAAAACTTTTTATTTTAGAAAAACATAGTAGCATTAGAGTAACATTAATATCCTCATTACTGTGTTTAATAAATATTACGTTATTAGTCATCCTTACAAAAAAATACATTAAAGATTATTTTAACATACTAGTAATATTTTCCTCACTACTACTACTTACTCCAGTTGGTTTTTATATAAATAGATTTTCAACAGAAAGTTGGTCAATTTTTTTGATATTAATTTCTTTAAATTTAATAGAGTGCAATAAAACAAAATTTTTTGATTTTAAATATTTAATAGCTTCAAGTATTTCAATAATTAATTATTTTCTTATATTAGTTAAAGGTGTGAATGTCTTTATAGCTTTCTCATTATTTTTAATATATTTAACCACCATACCGGTAGTTATTTTTAAAAATAGTAAAAAAGTAATTATTAAAATTTTTTTATTATTTTTTATATTTCCCTTTATTTCAATTTTACTGCTTGCTATTTATCACTACATTATTAATGGAAATATTTTTTTAAGCCCCTACAATGTTAATGACTTAAATTTTTCTTCTCTTGATTTTAATAATTTAAAAATTTTAGAAGTGCTTTTTTCACCATTGCACGGAATTATTTTTTATCATCCTTTTTTATTATTATATTTTATTTATTTATTATACGTACTTATAAGAGATAAGAATTTTTTTAATAAATATAAAATAATTAATTTTTGCGTCTTTCTTTCTTTTTTCTTTCAATTAGTTGTTCAGTCAGCATATTTCATTTGGTGGGAAGGCACTGGAACTTATGGAGCAAGAACTTTTACTGGTGTATCAATTTTATTATTTTATTCCTTTTTAATAAATAAAAAAAAAATTCTTTTTTTTTTAAAAAAAAAAAAATTATTTTTTTTTATAATTTTTTTAATTTGTTATCAAAGTTATATTTTAGCTTTAGGCGAAAGCAGTTTTAAAGACTTGAGTTCATTCTTTTCTATCAAAAATGATTTGTATGATAGATCATTTAAGGAAATTAAAAATATTAAATTTTTATTCTTTGGTATATTTATTTCATTATTTCTATCGGTGATATTTAATTATTTTCTTCATAACAAAATTAAAAATACATTACTAATAAAATGGAGTTTAATTTTTTTACTTTTGAATTCGCTGATTTTTTTTCTATTTAATATTTATGAGTATCGGCCTTTTTTTTTAATTTTGATTTTTATATTTTCATTTTTAATAAAAAATAGCTTCAATAATATAATAAAAATTACTTTTGCAATGTCAAAAGTTTTTTATTATAGATTTTTTTTTATTTTTTTTATTTTTTACTTTTTAATTTCAATATTTTATCAAATAATCTTTTTTTCTCAGTTGTTAAAAATTTCTAACAATAATTATATTGGTGGACGTTCCTTTAGTTGTGAAGATCACGTAAGTTCGTATAATGAATATTTAAGAATTCCTGGTTATGAAGATCAAAAAAATATATATTTAGATTTTTTAATACGTCAAAAATGTATAGCTAATTAAGTATTATGAAAATATTGTTGCTTGATCCTCAAAAAAAAGCTGACTACAGAATTTCTAAAGATACTAGCGGAGGATATGGGACGGGTAATAATTTTGGAAAATCTATAATCTCAATTTTTTTAAAAAAAACCCTTAAAAAAATTAGTGATTGGCCACCTTTATTTGCTGCTTATACTTTTGCAGTTCTTAAAAAAAAAGGACATTTTGTAGTGTATAAAAAAACACTTCCATCAGAGTTGGATATTTATGATTTTTTTATTGTAATTTCGTCGATTGTCTGTTGCGAAACTGAAATAAATGAAATTAAAAAATTAAAAAAATTAAATAAAAATATTTTTGTAATTGGACCGTTTGCTACAAATTTTCCTGATTTATATCTTGAAGCAGGAGCAACTGTTATTTCTGGTGAACCGGAGTTTTATTTTTTAAATAATAATAATTTAAAAGCTGATTTTAATAAAAAAATAGTTTACGAACCTGTCAATGAATTATCCGAGATTGATAAATTGCCATTCCCAATGTGGGATGAAATGGGTAGCAATTGTTTAAATATTAAACTTTATGGAAATTATTTAACTCTACCTATAATAGCTACAAGGGGATGTCCATTTTCTTGCTTTAGATACTGTGTTTATCCTCTTCAGCAAGGAAGAAAAGTGAGGCAAAGAACATATATAAATGTAGTTGATGAAATTGAATTTTGGTTAAAAAAAGCAAATGTTAGAATGTTTGTTTTTAGAGATCCAGTTTTTTCTATTAATAAAAATTATACTAAACAATTATGTGAAGAAATCATCAGTAGAAATTTAAACATAAATTTTGTAATAGAAACACATTTAAAAATTTTAGATAGCGATTTAATAAAATTATTAAAAAAATCAGGTTTAGTTGCTGTAAAAGTTGGAATCGAAAGTGCAGATTCAGATGTGCTAAAAAATGAAGGCAGATATACAATTGAGAAAGATCTACAGCTCAAAAAAATAAGAGAATTAGAAAAGAATAAAATAAAAGTTTGTTCAATGTACATTATAGGCTTTCCTACAGATGATCACGAATCTATCCTTGCTACCATAGATTATTCTAAAATACTCAATACTACTTATGCGCAGTTTAGCGTATGGACACCATATCCAGGAACACCTGTATTTAATGATTTTAAAAATAGGATTGCAGTTAAAGATTACGAATCGTACGATCAATATCAGTTAGTTTATAAACACGATAAGCTAAGCGCAAAAGAAATAAATCAATACCTTGATTATTCATATTCTAGTTATTATACGAGACCGATCTGGATTTATAAATATATAAAAAGTTTTTTTAATTTATGAAAGTATCTATTTTAATACCTGTATATAATGAAGAAAAAACAATTATTGAGATTCTTAAAAGAGTTAGTAATGAAATTTTAAAAATTAAATTTTTCGAATTTGAGGTTGTGGTTATAGATGATTTTTCTAATGATGAAACAGGTAATTTATTAGATAAAAATAAATCTTTATATAATTTATTGATTAAAAATGAAAAAAATTATGGAAAAGGTTTTTGTATTAGAAAAGCATTAAATCATATTAACACAGACATAGTTTTAATTCAAGACGCTGACTTAGAATATAATCCTTCAGACTACCAACATTTGTTAAAACCTTTTTTAGATTTTAATGCAGATGTAGTTTATGGATCAAGATTTAAATCTGGGCAATATTCTCGAGTACTTTTTTTTTGGCATTCACTGGCTAATTCTTACATTACTTTATTAACAAATGTTTTTAGTAATTATAACTTAACCGATGTAGAAACGGGTTACAAATTATTCAAATTTAATAAATTAAAAAAAATTAATTTAATAGAAAATGACTTCGCTTTCGAAGTAGAGGTTACTTTAAAACTCTCTAATTTAAAACCTTCTTTAATTTTTTACGAAACAGGGATTAACTATTTTGGAAGAACTTATAGCGAAGGTAAGAAAATTAAAATGCGAGATGCATTCAAAGCTATATTTTGTATTTTAAAATACGGAATTTTAACGAAAAATTGAGATTTTTTTTTTATAATTAAATTTTAAAGAATAAAATTTAACTTTTGGTTGCTCTTAAAATTAAATCATCTAAAACCATTGATAGAAAAACTCAATTAAAAAGCCCTCGTGGTGGAATTGGTAGACACAAAGGACTTAAAATCCTTGCCCTTTTTGGGAGTGCCGGTTCAAGTCCGGCCGAGGGCACCACAATTATGAGAATATTTTTTATTCTTTTGTTATTAGTATCTTGCTCTAAAAATGTAAAAGTTCCATTTATTAGCAAAGATTCAGGAAAACCAATCAATGTTATAATTGAGAATGAGTTTGATATTACATATTCATTATTAACATTAGCAAGACAAAATAATGACGTCTGTCAAATTTCTCTAGAAATCAAAAATATTTCCAAAGAAGAAAAAAGAAACTCATTATCAATAGAAGCTTATTCTTTTGCGGATAAAAAATATGAAGCTTTTGTTGTGGAAAAAAGATCGAAACCTAATGAAGTTGTAAATTCTACTGTTCAATTTAATGGAATTAATTGTGGAGATCTTAGAAAAATAAATTTCTTTAAATAATATTATAAGTCAATATTTTTAACTTTTGGTGCGTTTTCTTCTAT
>Ga0114968_10004024_pt1 | contig 10970 bp, 10 predicted proteins | sample M_130807_EF_Meta_FD_87020 | JGI IMG/M metagenome (GOLD analysis project Ga0114968, IMG submission 87020) | Freshwater microbial communities from Lake Montjoie, Canada to study carbon cycling - M_130807_EF_MetaG | ecosystem: Environmental > Aquatic > Freshwater > Lake | place: Lake Montjoie... | reverse complement strand
CGCGCGCTGACTTCCGCCCGGGCGGCCGCAGCGCCGCGGATCGAAGTCCTGCGGACCCCCATATTGACGATGACGTACTAGCAGAGGAGCTCGAACCTGGCGTTCTCAACGAGCTGCGGACACTTCCGGAAGGCTTGGCGGAAATCGTTGCACGCCATCTTGTTTCGGCAGATCGTGCGCTTGCGGTGAATGACACGGCGACGGCTCGAGCACATGTCGCAGCGGCAAAGCGGCGCGCTGGACGAGTGGCCGCCGTGCGCGAGGCCGCAGGAGTGACCGCATATCTGGATGGCGATTTCGCAGAAGCAATCTCTGAACTTCGCGCTGTGCGGCGAATGAGTGGCGGCCTTGAGTACCTGCCGATGATGGCTGATTGTGAACGCGGACTTGGGAGACCGCAGAAAGCGGTGGACTTGATCCGAGAGGTGGATTTGCGTGCCGTCGACCCCGACCTGCGCATAGAACTATTGCTGGTTTTGGCGGGTGCCCGTGCAGATATGGGCCAAGCCGATGCGGCTGTTGTCGTCCTTAAGGTTCCTGAATTGACGAAACTCCCCAAGGGAGATGCGCGAGCACGCCTGCAGTATGCCTATTCAAGTTTTCTGCGGGAAACAGGGCGTGACAGCGAAGCGGATGAGTGGTTGCAGCAGGCGGCAGACTCGGATATCAACGGTGTTACTGATGCTGCGGACGAAATAGACGGGGAGATTGCGTTGGGCGAGGAGTAGGGATCACACCTGCTTCTCAAGCCACCGGGCAATCCCATTGACGTTTGCTGCCAACGAGGAAAGCTCCTCAAAACGAAGCACGACATCGGGGTCAGCATAAAAAGCCGGGTTGTTCAGCCGATCGTTTTCGCGCACCATCGCGATCGCGTGGTCGACATCGGGGGAGACGGCGACGGCTTCTCGAACTATGGCCACCCAGCGTTGTAACTCTTCCGCAGACCGCTCCAGGACGCTATCGACATCGCCCACGGGGCCGAAGTGACTGAACAAGAGGCGCTGTGCCCCTGCTTCACGCATTCGTTGCAGCGACGACAGCGCGAGGTCAAGGTCGAAGTCCGGTGGAGGTGTTGCCGGTCGAAGGTCGGCCGTTTGAGGTATGTACACGCCCGCGGCATCACCTGTGTAGAGGTCGCCAGACACCGTGTCCACCAGCGCAACGTGGTGCGAGGCATGGCCGGGGTTGTGGAACGCCGACAGGGCGCGACCATCGCCCAGATCTACCGAGCCCGTTTCGGCTAGCACTTGCAAGCGTTCTTGCGGTACCGGGAGCAGGTCGCCGAAAAGTCGGTCCATGTCTTTGCCGAATACCCGATGAGCAGACGCCACAAGTTTCGTCGGGTCCACCAGGTGTCGCGCACCCCGTTCCTGTACGACAACAGTGGCGTTGGGGAAGTATCGCGCGAGGTCTCCGACTCCACCGGCATGATCGAGGTGGATGTGCGTCACGATGATCGAGGCGAGGTCTGCTGGACCAATTCCCAAGTGCTCCAGAGCCTGGATGACGACCGGTGCTGAACGGGCCGTTCCGGTCTCCACCAGGGCTGGGCGTGAGCTGCGGATGAGATAGCCAGACGTGATGCCCTGATAGCCACCCATCTGGGTGTCCAGATGGAAAACCTCGTGGCCGAGGTCCTCACAGATGGGGTCGAGTGCGACTGGCATGGGCCTCATTATCCCTGGGCGTCTCCACCCGCACGCACCGCAGCGGGATTTCTGGGCTTACGTCCACAGGCCGCGACGGCACACTGGCGCAGCACCACGGTGCTCGCAAACATCGCCCCGCGGCGCCAGCCGTGAGGTGACGGAGGGAGCGAGGGGCGACAAAGGTGAACGACACTTCTGGTTCAACGTCAGCACAGGTATGCGTGTGCGGGCGGTTAGGAAAGCACGTAGCGGTGCGCACGTTGCCCAGTGGCGACGAGGTGACCACGTTCACGGTGGTGGTCGATCGTCCGGCTCGCGGCCAGCGCGAGGGCGGGCCGACGGTGGATTCGATTCCCTGCCAGACCTTTCGATCGTCGGTCGCCCGCAAGCTTTCGAGCCTTGCGGAGGGCGACGAGGTTGAGGTTTCGGGGTCCTTGCGTCGACGCTTCTGGCGTACGCCCAGAGGACTCGCAAGCGCGCTGGAGGTTGAGGTCTCCACGCTCACGCGCATGCGACCATAGGGGCGTGACCGATGACGACACCTCCTCACACGTTGACCGTGACGGCGCTGACCCCTCTGGAACCGCCTATGACTGGTACCACCGGGCTATGGCATTCCTGTCGGAAGGAAACCCGGACGCCGCGGCGCAGTTGCTCTTTCGGGTCCGGGATTCAGAGCCCACCTCCACATCTGTCCTGGAAGCGCTGGCTCGTGCCCTGTTCGACGCGCACCACTATGGAGAGGCAGCGGAGGCTTTTGGTGAATTGGCCGAGGCCCGTCCGAGTGACGACTACGCACATTACGGCTTGGGCATGTCGCTCTGGCGACTGCAGAAATTCCCTGACGCACGAGATCATCTCGCTATGGCATTCGCAATGCGGCCTCAAGACGAGGCTTACGGATCAGCACTCTCACAGGTCAAGGCGACCATTCGCGCTCGATCGCTCGCCGGACTTCCGCTGGAAGGGCCAATCTCGACATGACGCCCCTACTGTCCTGTCACTTTCGCGGGTGACCATGCTGGCAGGCCAATTCGACACATTGCTGTTCGACCTGGACGGCGTCATCTATGTAGGTCCTCATGCGGTGCGCCATGCAACGCACGTCGTGACTGCAATGCAGGCCAGAAAAATCACCTGCGCCTACGTCACAAACAATGCATTCCGGACCCCCGGGGCCGTCGCAGAGCACCTGACTGACCTGGGATTCACCTGCAACGCAGACGACGTCGTCACGTCGCCGCAGGCGGCCGTGCCGTTGCTTGCCGACCGAATTCCGGCGGGATCTCGAGTTCTGGTCGTTGGCGGCGAAGGCATCATGCAGATTCTTCGCGAGGCCGGCTACGTGCCCGTGACAACTCTGGAAGATGATCCGCAGGCTGTGATTCAGGGCTTTTCACCCGAGATGACGTGGCGCGACCTCGCTGAAGCGTCGTACGCGGTGGCCGCAGGCTTGCCCTGGATTGCCACCAATCCCGATCTCACGTTTCCCACGCCTCGCGGGATCGCACCGGGCAACGGTTCGATGGTGCGTCTTGTATCCACCGCCACCGGGCGCGAACCGGATGCGGTGGCGGGAAAACCCGAGCCACCGCTCCTGAAGGAAGCGTTGCGCCGCACAGGAGCCCGGGCGGCACTCATGGTGGGGGACCGGTTGGACACTGATATCTCGGCGGGCCATCGCGTAGGGATCCCCTCTCTGCTGGTCATGACCGGTGTCACGTCCGCGCGCGATCTCCTACAGGCGCAAGGCGACGAACGTCCCGATTTCGTGGGCAGTGATCTTCGGGTCCTGCAGCGGCCGTACCCCCAGGTCAGCGTGACCGTCGAGTCCGCAACCTGTCAGGAAGCGCGCGCATGGGTGCGCGAAGGTGCCCTTGAGCTGGACAGCCACGATGTGGACGACGGCCTCCGGGCCGCCTCGGCCCTCGCATGGCAGCATCCGGGGTTGGATCTGGAGCCGGCCCTCACCAGGCTGGTTGAGTTGGCCGGTACCGTGTCATCAGAAACCTTGGAGGATCACCATGCTCAATGACCTGCGCACCTACCTTCAGCTGGCCACCGGTGTCACGGAGGCGACCGCCGCGAAGGCGCGCGAAGTCGTGTCCGGCCTCGTGGCGCAAGGAATCAACCTCACGTCCAAGGTCCAGCCGGTACAAGACGTGGCAGACCAGGTCCAAGAGCTGGCCGATGAATTGGTGGAGACCAGTCGCAACAATCGCGAGCTGCTCGTAGGGATGATTCGAAGCGAAGTCGACAAGGCTGTCGGGCGAATGGGATTTGTGCGCGAGGACGAACTCGCGGCGCTGCGTCGACATGTGCAACGGCTAGAGACCGAGCTTGAGGACATGCGGTCGACGTCGCAGACGACCGCCTCGGTCGCAGAGCCAACCGCTGCAACGGACTCGCAGGGACCTAAGGCTGAGACCCCGAAGGCGAAGAAGAAGATTCGGCTCGTTGAGGAAGGGGAGTGACCATGAGTGAGGTTCAGCAAACCGCGCCCCTAGACGTCGCAGACGAAGACATCCTCCTGATGCAGGAAGTGCACGAGGAAGACGTGCTTCCCGTGTGGGACCCGACGGGGCAACCGCTGGTCGATGAAGCTCTTGAGCTCCTGCAAAGCCTCAGTGGTGATGTCAACGAGCATGCCTCCGTGTACGACGAAGTGCACCGGCGACTTCGCGACTCCCTGGCCAGTCAGGAGTCCTGAGTTACCTTGACGCGTCGCAGGCTTGACGCGGAGATGGTCCGGCGTGGCTTGGCGCGATCCAGAGAACAAGCTCATGAGTTGATCTCGGCGGGGCGGGTAGCAGTGCGCGGCACGGTGGCCACGAAGCCGGCGACCCAGATCGATGATGCGGAGTCCCTGGCCCTCATCGGTGACGAAGACCCGTGGGTGTCGCGCGGAGCTCACAAACTTCTGGGCGCATTGGCGGCATTCGACACAGTGTCCGTAGTCGGTCGTGCGTGCCTTGACGCGGGAGCGTCCACTGGCGGTTTCACTCAAGTACTGCTGGCGCAGGGCGCAGGCCACGTCGTAGCCGCCGACGTTGGGTACGGGCAGTTGGCATGGAGTCTGCAGACAGATGCTCGCGTCACGATTCTGGATCGCACCAATGTGCGGTCGCTCACCCGGGATGCACTTCCGTACCGGCCTGACCTTGTGGTCTCCGACCTGTCATTCATTCCGCTCGGCCTCGTTCTTCCTGCACTTTCTGAAGTGGCGGCGCCGTCTGCTGATTTCTTACTGATGGTCAAACCCCAATTCGAAGTTGGGCGTGAGGACGTGGGCGACGGGGTGGTCAGGGATCCCCGGCTGCGTTCTTCGGCCGTCCTGGGCGTTGCATCAGCGGCCATAGACCTCGGGCTCGCGGTCCGAGGAATCGCCGCTAGCCCCCTCCCGGGACCCAGTGGGAACGTGGAGTACTTCTTGTGGCTTGCTCGCGCAGAAGACGGGATGATGTCGTCATCATTCGCGGGAGACGTTCTCGTACAGGCCATTGATGTTGCGATCTCGGAAGGACCCCAATGACGGACCGCCGAGTACTGCTGGTCGTCAATCCAGCCAACGACCAGGCTCACATGGTGTTGGCGCAGGTCACGTCAGCCTTGGCCGACGCAGGCATTGCGACGTCGATCACCACCGAGGACGCCGCGGATCTGGCAGCACATCGGGCCCCTGCGCTTGACGCTCGGACTCAGATTGTTGAGTCGACCGAGGATTCCGCCAATGGGGCTGACGTCGTTGTCGTCATCGGCGGCGATGGCACTGTGCTGAGAGCCGCTGAGCGGGCCAGAAATAGTGGTGTGCCGCTCTTCGCCGTCAATCTTGGCCACGTCGGGTTTTTGGCTGAGGCCGAACGCGAGGACGTGACCGATGTTGTCGATGCAATCGTTCACCGGCGGTGGGTGGTCGAGGAACGCATGACCATGGCCGTGCGCGTGACGCGCAATGGCGACTCCGTGCATGAGACGTGGGCTCTGAATGAAGCCGCCCTGGAGAAGGTCGCACGTCAGCACATCATCGACATCGTCGTCGAGATCGACGGACGTCCATTGTCTCGTTGGGGATGCGATGGAGTTGTCGCTGCCACGCCCACCGGCTCGACCGCATATGCCTTCTCTGCCGGGGGCCCAGTGGTGTGGCCTGAAGTCTCCGCACTCCTGGTTGTTCCCCTAAGCGCTCATGCCCTGTTCTCGCGCCCGTTGGTCGTGGCGCCCACGAGCACGGTTGCCTTTGAACTTGGTGAAGGTGATCAGGCGGTCCTGTCGGCCGATGGCCGTCGCACTATTGACCTACAGGGAGGGTCACGCATCGAGGTGCGTCAAGACCCGCGACCAGTTCGCTTTGCACGCCTTGCCACGGCACCTTTCACTGACCGACTAGTGGCGAAGTTCGACCTGCCAGTTCAAGGCTGGCGGGGACGGCGACCGGAGGGCGCATGATCCGAGAGCTGCGATTGCGTGGACTTGGTGTCATCAACGAGGCCACGGTGCCATTTGCCCCGGGACTCACGGTGCTCACGGGTGAGACGGGTGCAGGCAAGACGATGGTCCTCACCGGGCTGGGCCTGGTCATGGGTGCCAAGGCTGACGCGGCCGTGGTCCGCCTAGGGGCAGAACGTGCCGACGTCGATGCGGAGTTCGTGGTCACCGAGTCCACGGGGGCGGCTGCTCTGGCGGAGGAATCCGGCGCAGTCATAGATCACGACGGCGACGAGTGGGTGCTTTTGCTGGGCAGAAGCATTGCTGCGGAGGGACGCAGTCGGGCATTTGCCGGCGGTAGAAGTGTTCCGGCAACCACCCTCGGTGAGATCACCGAACTTCTCATGGCCGTCCACGGTCAGTCGGACCAGATCCTGCTGCGAGATGCCAAGCGGCAACGCGAGTTGCTCGATCGTTATTCCGGCGCAGCGCATCTGGCGACTCTCGACCACTACCGAGACGTGTACCGGCAGTGGCGTTCCGTGGATGCGGAGCTCACCCAGACGCGAATGCGCCGCGATGAGCTCACCCGCGAAGTTGCACTGCTTCGACATGGCATTGCCGATATTGAGGCGGTCTCTCCGGTCTCCGACGAAGACATCTCACTCAAGGAGCAGGCCACAGTTCTTGCCAATGCGACCGACCTTCTTGCAGACGTCCTTGCCGCACATGATCTTCTGTCCGGAAGCGATGAGAGCGATGGAGCCAACGCCCTCATGCTCATGGGGCAGGCGCAACGGTTAGTGGATCGGGCGGCTTCGGTGGACACCCGCCTCTCTGAGAGTCGCGATGCGCTCGCTCAGGCGGCTGATGCCGTCGCGGCACTGGCGCTTGATCTGGGGGCGCATGCGCGAGAGTTGGACGCAGATCCAGCGCGCCTGGCTGCACTAGAGGACCGGCGGCAGGCCATATCGGCACTCAAACGCGCCTACGGCCCGACATTGGATGACGTTCTCCAGTGGTGGGAGCAGGCACAGCGCACGGTGGCTGCGGCTGACCCCGATCGTCTCGAGGAATTGCAAGTGGAGGCGGCGCGGTTGGGGGCCGAAGTCATCGCGCAAGCAGCCACCATCACCACGGCGCGACTGAAGTCTGCGAAGGCCTTTGGGTCCGCTGTTGCGGCCGAGCTGCATGCCCTCGCCATGGCGGATGCCGACCTGCGCATTGACGTAGCGGCGGGGGAGCCCGGACCCGACGGTGCCGACACCATTGCGTTCCTTCTGCGCCCCCACGCGGGCAGCGACTTCCGTCCTCTCGGCCGTGGAGCATCCGGGGGCGAACTGTCTCGGATCATGCTGGCGATCGAGGTGGTCTTGGCGGACGGTCATGGGGTGCCCACCTTCGTCTTCGACGAGGTTGACTCCGGTGTGGGCGGCAAAGTCGCTGTCGAGGTGGGGCGACGGCTCGCCCGGCTGGCGCGACAGGCCCAGGTGATCGTGGTCACCCACCTTCCACAGGTTGCGGCCTTCGCCGACCAGCATGTGGTCGTGACCAAGGGGACTGATGGGGCGATAACCGCCACGAGTGTCCAGGTGGTCGAAGGAGATGACCGGGTGCGTGAGCTTGTCCGCATGTTGTCCGGCCTCGAGGACTCGCAGTCGGGCGCCACGCACGCTGCTGAGCTATTAGCGCTGGCGCGCCAAGAACGGTGACCTCGGATTCGCTGCTAGTCTGATCATCCGTGGAGAAGCAATCAACCAAGCACCTGTTCGTCACCGGAGGCGTCGCCTCGTCGCTTGGGAAAGGGCTCACGGCTTCCTCCCTCGGAAATCTTCTCAGGGCGCGCGGACTGCGTGTCACCATGCAAAAGCTTGATCCATATCTCAATGTGGATCCGGGCACCATGAATCCGTTCCAGCACGGCGAAGTGTTCGTGACAGATGATGGCGCCGAGACCGATCTTGATATCGGTCACTACGAGCGTTTTCTGGACAGCGAGCTCCACGGATCAGCCAACGTCACGACCGGTCAGGTCTACTCAACCGTCATCGCCAAGGAGCGACGCGGTGAATACCTAGGCGACACCGTCCAGGTGATCCCGCACATCACCAACGAGATCAAGTCACGCGTGCGCCGCATGGGTGGCCCCGAAGTCGACATCGTCATCACCGAGGTTGGTGGCACGGTCGGAGACATTGAGTCGTTGCCATTCCTTGAGGCCATTCGGCAGGTGCGCCACGAGATCGGCCGCGACAATGTGTTTTTCCTGCACGTCTCCCTACTGCCGTACATCGGCCCATCGGGCGAACTCAAGACCAAACCAACTCAGCATTCCGTCGCCTCCCTACGCAGCATCGGCATCCAGCCCGATGCCATCGTGTTGCGGGCTGACCGGGAGATCCCGGCGAGCATCAAGCGCAAGGTCTCGCTCATGTGCGACGTGGATTCAGAGGCGGTCGTCGCCGCCGTTGATGCGCCAAGCATCTATGACATTCCCAAGGTGCTGCACAGAGAAGGCTTGGATGCCTATGTCGTGCGACGACTGGGCTTGAACTTTCGTGACGTGGACTGGAGTACGTGGGACGACCTACTTCGGCGCGTCCACCATCCCGTGCACGAGGTCAACGTTGGACTGGTGGGCAAGTACATCGATCTCCCGGACGCCTACCTGTCGGTCACCGAAGCCATTCGAGCCGGTGGTTTCCACCACACGTGCCGGGTCAACATCCGCTGGGTTTCCAGCGATGACTGCGCTACGCCCGAAGGTGCACACGCGGCACTTGGCGATCTCGACGCCATCGTGGTCCCCGGCGGTTTCGGAGTGCGTGGCATCGAAGGCAAGTTGGGGGCGCTCAGATACGCCCGCGAGAACGCACTCCCGACCCTGGGACTGTGCCTAGGTCTGCAATGCATGGTCATCGAATATGCACGAAATGTCTGCGGGCTTGAGGGTGCCAACTCGATGGAGTTCGATGAAGGAACCCGTCATCCGGTGGTGGCCACCATGGCTGACCAGCGCGATGTGGTCTCCGGCGAACGCGACATGGGGGGCACTATGCGGCTTGGGCTCTACCCGGCCAAACTGGCCGAAGGCTCAGTGGTGGCCTCCGTTTACGGAGCGCCCTATGTGGATGAGCGCCACCGGCACCGGTACGAGGTGGCTAACGCTTACCGGCCACCGTTGGAAGAGGCCGGGCTTCGGTTCTCGGGCACGTCCCCGGACGGTCGCCTAGTGGAGTTCGTGGAGCTCCCCTCAGACGTCCACCCGTACTACGTCGGTACACAGGCGCACCCGGAGTTTCGCTCGAGACCCACGCGCTCGCATCCGCTGTTTGCCGGGTTGGTGGGTGCCGCCATCGTTCGCGCCGAGCAGCACCGCAGGTCGTTTGCGCGATCATGACGGCTTCGGCCGACGAGAAGTGGACCGGTGCGGTCGCTGACGTCCTGGATCCACGACCGGTGCGTGCCTCTCGCACCTCCGTGGATGGTTATGTGTGGTCAGTCGTCACCGAGACGATGGACTTTGACGGAATGCTCGTGGAGCGAGACATCCTTGTTCACCCGGGCGCCGTGGCAGTGATTGCTCTGGATGAGCAGGAGCGCGTGCTTCTCATCCGCCAATACCGCCATCCGGTCGGTCACCAATTGTTCGAGCCACCGGCAGGGCTCATGGATAAGCCGGGTGAGCCGCCATGGCAGACAGCCGCACGCGAACTTGCGGAAGAAGCTGGATACCGTGCTGACCAGTGGGACGTGCTTGTTGATGTCTATCTGACTCCTGGCGGTTCCTCAGAGGCGATTCGCATTTACCTAGCGCGTGGCCTCACCCCCTTGGAAGCAGGACGCGTCTTGACCGGCGAAGCCGAGGAGCAGCACCTTCCCCGCGTGTTCGTGTCACTTGATGACGCTCGCGACCTGGTCCTGTCGGGGGCCATCGGTGGAGGATCGTCGGTGGCCGGAATTCTGGCCGCACACGCGTCACGTGCACAGGGCTGGACGTCGCTTAGGCCATATGACACAGCGTGGGCAGCCCGCGATGCGCTGGAGTCCCTTGGTCGAGTGCGCCACTTGCATCGACCATGACTGAACATCAAGGCTTGAGCGTTGCCCAAGCGATGGCTGCATACCTTGATCATGTCGCTATCGAACGTGGGCTGTCGGTGAACACCGTCGCGGCATATCGCCGTGATCTTGCTCGCTACCTGACGTGGTGCGAGGGTCGGCGGATCTCCTTGATCGCCGAGATTGACGAGAGCGATGTGGCCGACTTCGCCGCGTCACTGCGTGACGTGTTGGGTCCGGCCAGTGCCGCGCGCGCCGTGGTGTCGGTGCGGAGCATGCATCGGTTCGCGACCTTGGAGGGGTGGACGTCCGTGGATCCCGCCCAGCACATCCATCCGCCGGCTGTTCCCAGCAGACTCCCCAAAGCGCTCCCGTATGCCGACATCGCCAGGCTCATCGCCTCCTCAGGGGATGACACAACTCCGGTGGGGCTGCGCGATCGCGCCTTGGTTGAGTTGTTGTACGGAACCGGGACCCGAGTGTCCGAGGCGATCGGATTGGACCTTGATGACCTTGATCTGACGGAACGTTCGGTGATCGTCACGGGCAAGGGCAGCAAGCAACGCGTCCTGCCAGTCGGGGACATGGCCATTCAGGCAGTGGATTCCTACGTGGTTCGTGGACGGTCAGCGCTGGCACGAGCCGGTCGCGGTACACCGCGCCTGTTCCTGAATACTCGTGGCGCACCGCTCTCGAGACAGAGCGCCTACGCGGTGGTGGAACGAGCGGCCGCTTTGGCGGGCCTGCCGGTCCCGTTGGGCCCGCACACCCTGCGGCACAGTTTCGCGACCCACCTGCTGGAAGGTGGAGCCGATGTGCGGGTGGTGCAGG
>Ga0114968_10004023_pt1 | contig 10974 bp, 9 predicted proteins | sample M_130807_EF_Meta_FD_87020 | JGI IMG/M metagenome (GOLD analysis project Ga0114968, IMG submission 87020) | Freshwater microbial communities from Lake Montjoie, Canada to study carbon cycling - M_130807_EF_MetaG | ecosystem: Environmental > Aquatic > Freshwater > Lake | place: Lake Montjoie... | reverse complement strand
TCGAGTAATTCACCTGGAATGTTTTTTTCTTTGAAAAAATCGATTATTACCTCTTTTGTATTGTCAGTAGAACCAGTGTCACATATAACCCAATAGCTGAAATTTATTTTTTCACACAAATTGTTTAAAGTTTTAACAATAACATGTGCCTCGTTTTTAACGATCATATTTAAACAAATTGTTTTTTTCATGTTATTTTTCAAATATATTGAAAGATTATTAACACAATATAATAGTAATAAACAATAAATATTCAAATTGTTTTTGATAAAAAATAATATATTATATACTAATAATAATACACTTAATCGAGGAAAATATGGCTAATACTAGAATTAATTATGATGTATGTAGAACGAAAAAAATGTTACAACAAGCAACCGATCCAGGAAGATACATATTAAATGTTCCTGGTAACGGTTCTCGACCATGTTATATGGAAGATCCACAAATTAGAATTCAAAAATGGGGCGCGAACTTACGTACAAATTCTGTTAATTTAGAAAGTGAATTAATAGGTTTAGGTGCAAATCAAGGTAACAGTAATAATCGATTTTTAAGCAGAGATTGTTTAGTGAAAGATCAATATCAAACCTATAATGTAAATAGTGAGCCAATAGAATATCCTAGTTGTAACAACTTATATACAGAAGAATCTAGAACAATTATGCCAGCATGGACAGCAAGGGATTTAGAACAAGTAGATTGGTATACTTTACCATTGAATCCCCAAGAAAATACTTGTCTGCCTTTTCAAAATAACGTTAGTACAAGAATTTTAGAAAAAGATTATTTTGTACCGGGTTATCCATGTCCATAAAAAGGCTATACATAAAATATATAAAATACTATTGTTATATACTAATCAATATAGAAACATTATGGATATAATTGAAAGTAAATCAGTTGAAGAAATAACTACCATTGTAGATACAATAGAAAAATATTTACTTATAGATGATTATGAAAATGCACTTATTATTTTTTTATTACACATAAAACGATTGAATAATTTAGATAGAGATAAACTAATATGCTATTTTTATAAACATTTTAGAATAAAATCCCAACAAAAAGCCCTACAAAATTAAAATACAATAAAACTATAAAAACAATATATTATAATAATATATATTGTTTATATATACAAAATATAGAATACTTGATATAAATGGAAATAGCCATACCGTTAGTTGCATTAGGTGGTATGTATATTATATCAAATCAACCATCGAAAAATTGTGGTCCTAATAAAAAAAACTTAAAATCAATATTAAAAAATGGCTCTGGATCTGGATCTTCTTACCAAAACCAAAATCAGAGACAACCACAAGTACAACAACAAGCAAGAGAAAATTTCACTAATATGGGTGCTACTCCAACCAATCTAGGTGTAACATCCAATTATCTACCCAACAATAATATCCCTCCACAAAATTATCCTTCACTCAATAAAAGTCAATTAGTAGATAATGTTTATCAATATCAAAATCCAAATGTGGCATCTGACAAATATTTTAATCAAAGTGTTTATGAAAACCGAGTAAATAATGGATTACAAGTCGGTTCTGATATTAAAAATGTATATTCAATGTCAGGTAATTATTTGAAATCTGATGAATTTAAACATAATAACATGGTTCCATTTTATGGAGGAAAAATCAAAGGAAATGTTTATGATATAAATTTAGCAGAAACTTTATTGGATAACATGTCTGGCACTGGTTCACAAACAATAAAAAAGATTGAACAAGCACCATTATTTAAACCAGAAGAAAATATTAATTGGGCTTTTGGTGCTCCTAACAATAGTGATTTTTATCAATCCCGTGTAAACCCTGGAATGAAAATAAATAACGTAAAACCATTTGATTCAGAATATGTCGCACCTGGGTTAGGACAAGGATACACATCTCAAGGTAGTGGTGGTTTTAATTCTGGTATGGAAGCAAGAAATTCTTGGTTGCCAAAAACAGTCGATGAATTACGTGTGGATACAAATCCTCGAATTGAATATGAATTAGCGAATCATGAGGGTCCTGCTAATTCTTACATTAAGAACTTGGGTATGATTGGACGTGTCGAAAAAAATCTGCCTGATACATTTTTTATTAATACACAAGATAGATGGTTAACCACAACTGGTTTAGAGAAAGGTGAATCTTTACGTCCTATTCAAGAAATGGGTATTGTTAAGAGAGAAGATTGTGAAAATGAATATGTTGGCCCTGGAAATGATAGTAGAAAAACAAGTTACGTTCCATCCGCATTCGAACAATCCAAGAGACAGCCTACTGAGACATGTGATTTAGGTGTTGCATCCGCAAGAGGTCAAGGGCCAATTACAAATGCAGAACATAGTAGTTACAAAAATTACAATAACAATCGTTCAAGTGTAAAACCAGTAGATACATTCCGAAGTGGATTTAGTGGAGCAATAGGAGCAGTTGTAGCACCATTAATGGATGTATTAAGACCTTCTAGAAAAGACGAATTAGTCAATAATATTCGTGTTTATGGTGATGGTGGATCAAGTGTTCCTTCTAGTTATGTTATTAATTCAAATGATAAAACAGCAACAACCATCAAAGAAACAACATTATATGCACCACGAGGAAATATTAATAATCAAAGAGATGCGAATCACTATGTTAATACCCATGTTCCGCTTGATTTAACACAGAGAGACACCACTGCTTGTTCTACAATGGGATTCGTAGGTGGTTTATCAACAAATGAAGGTATGATGATATATGATTCAACCTATGCGCAAACAAATAATGACATTAAATCACAAACTATTTACAATAGACCCAATCAAGGTGGAACCCAAATATTTAATCAACAAATGAACGTAAACACTTATCGTGATGATGCGAATAGATATGATGATCGATTATTCACTCCTAGTTCTGTAATTCCTTTACCTGCTGGAAAAGAGCAAATTGGTAAATTTAACACTCCTCAAATGTACGATGAAAGTAAAATTGGATGTGAGAGAATAAGCCCTGATTTATTGGACGCATTTCGTCAAAATCCGTACACTCATAGTTTGACCACTTCTGCTTAAAATAATACGTATAAATTAGAATATAAAATGAATGATACTATAATAATATAGTATCATTATCATTATTAGAGTGTGACATACAAATGCACGAAAATTACAAAAACATTACAATTGAAGGCCATGAAGATATAATTGAAAAATTAAATTATTTTTATAAAATTCATAAAATACCCAATATAATTTTTCATGGTGGTTGTGGTACTGGTAAAAAAACGATTGTAAATCAGTTTATTAATACAATTTACAATGGTGATAAAGAAAAAATTAAAACGTTTGTTATGTATGTCAATTGTGCACATGGCAAAGGAATCAAATTTATAAGAGAAGAGTTGAAATTTTTCGCAAAAACACATATTATCTCCAATGGTGGGGATATTTTTAAAAGTGTCATATTATTGAATGCTGACAAATTAACTATGGATGCTCAATCCGCATTAAGACGATGTATCGAGTTATTTAGTCATTCGACTCGTTTTTTTATTGTTATAGAAGATAAATATAAATTATTGAAACCGATTTTGTCGCGTTTTTGTGAAATATATGTACCTGAATTGATAACAAACAACAAAATCATTAATTTACACAATATGGACGAAGAAACTAATCATTTACTTTCTCTCCAAAAGGAGATAAAAAACTATATAGATGCTTTCTCACAGACCACCCCAATCAACCCCGTAAATCCTAAAACAAAAAACGATAACAAAATCAAAAAAAACACAGAATTCGCATTAAAATTATATGAAAAAGGATTCAATGGGTTAGATCTTATTTCATTGATAGAGAGAAATATGATTACCAGCAAAAATATAATGAATCATGAAAAGAAATTCGAATTTTTAATCACATTCAATAAAATACGTAAAGAATTTAGGAATGAAAAAACCCTCATGTTGTTTATATTACATTTTATGTTTTTGAGTTCAGAATATAATTTAGAAAATATTTCGTTTATGTAAATAACTAGGGATAACAAAAACAGAAAATATAAAACAGAATGGATGATTTTAACGTTTCTAGTCTACACGAATCAAAAAATGAATGGGGTGCACGTATATTGACAATTTTAACCCCTTTAATTGCTGAAGGATTTCAATCTATATTTGATGAATCGTTAAAGTTATGCAAGGAAAACAATGAAATGGATAAGTATTTGATGACGTTTCAGAATTTGATCAGGCGAATCCCTCAATGGAATCCCTTGATTGTAGAACAAGAGAAAAAGCGCATCATAGAGAGAAGTGGTTGTAATTATTTAGAAGATTTAATTACATGTGTCCATATAATTCAACTTAAAATATTGACTGCTATGCGCGCTGGACAAAAACAGAAAAAGATAGATATTACTATTCCAAAATTAAATGATTTCATTCATAATGTTTATGTTCATACTGCTAGGAAATTATACAAATCAATCTATTTGTTTGAGTTAAATATTCCACCTCTACAAAAACAAAAATACAATCGCGAATTTGAGATTTTGATTCAAGAAAGTATATTAAATGCTGTTCGTGATAGTATTCCTATCGAAAGTATATTAAGAGCGTATATGGACGAGTCCATTGAGGAACAAGTTACAGAAGAAATTAAGGAAGAAGTGATTATGGATAAGGAAACAGAAACCAATAAAGATGTAAAGGAAATTATTGAAGATAGCGTAAATACTGGGGTAATTTCGAAAGATGTGCCAGATACGAACAGCTCGTCACTATCCACATCAAGCAATAAATTATCTTTTAGTGAAGAATTGGAAAAAATAAATGTTATTTTGGACGATAATCAAAGTAACAATCAAGTTAATAACACAGAAAACAATTCCAGTAATTACAACGAATTCGATAATATGAATGATAGTGAAAATGAAAACCAAGGTGCTCCTTTATCCAAACTGAAGATTATGGATGAATCTTTAGAATTATCTAATTTGGATATTCACAACATTGATCCACCATCCATTGAATTAGATTTACCAGATTTAATCAATGATTTGGATATTGAAGTGTTGGAGTAATTTTTCTCTCGAGATAAGAAAATATAAAGATAAAAATACGTTAAAAAATCATTTAGATTATAAATTTATGTTATATATTAGGTACTTATATATAACATACAATTACACAAGATACAACTATACAACATACAAACAAATAAACATGGATAATATTTTTATATTCGCCGGAATTATATCCGTTATTTTTTTAATTGTAAAATTTTTGGAGATGCGATTTATTGAAAAAGAAAACAAACCATTGAAGTTTTTGATTCGTGATACGTTATTGGTGTATTTTAGTGTAATAATTGGATATTATTTGGTAGAGCAAATATCTCCAGTTATAAAAAAAATAGATGGCGGATCTGTGATGGGAGGACCCCCAGGCAATCAAGCAGTTTTTACAGACCAACCAGGGTTTTAATCTGCATATATGCAAAAATATATAATTTATTTTATTAGACAAAATACATTATATTTAACTTCCATAACCCTAACCCTAACCCTAACTCTACCTCCCAGTCCAAACCTTAATAACTGGTTTGTTTATGGTTCTGTTATTTACATCATTTATATATTCTTCATAGGAATACCCAAAATGTAAATAATTTTGAATTTTACCAAATAACGACGGACATTTCTTTAAAGCCGGGTATTGTGAATATATCATACATGCAAATATGCGTTCAAAACAACAACGATCCGCTCTATTATGTACATAATGTATTAAATTCAAAAAATTAAATTTATTTTGCAAATGTTGCAGACACTCATGTGTTATCATAGATTGAATACCGAAACAGCCATTCCATTCTGGTGATTTACCCAAAATCTTAACAGTATGGTCATTTTTTAACATTTTTCTTATTATTGCACCATTTTTAAGCCCTTGTATTATACGCATCGAATTATCTACATTTTCAGTATCCGCTGTAAAATGCCATAAAGGACAAACCGGTAAATTTATTTTACCAAATGGAATGCATGAATGAAAGAATATACTATCGTGAATAATAACGGCTTTTGAATGCCATGGATGATGATAATAATAATAATAGGGCAATAATTCACCTCTTCCAGGAAATTCGGATTGTACATATTGAACATTATCATCTTCACACATTTTAACTACAAATTCATAATTGCTATTATCATCTATTACTACAATTTTATTTTTTGGATAATATATTCTTATTGTTGATATACAACGATTCCAATATTTATTTGTTTTTTCACAACGTACATGTCTCGTAATAATAAATACAAACGACATGTCACACTATATATATGCTGTTTATTTGTTAATTGAATCGGTTTATCTGTATTGTATGTATTATAGTATTTCTTGATAAATATAAATATGATTTATATAAATTTTGTTTAATATATTTATATAAATAAAAATTTAGGTTTTTACTTAAAATACCACTAAATGTAATTTGTAGATCTTTATATGTTTATTTTGACATGTTTATTTTGACAACAGTGGAATTTTATCAATATTGATTAAATTTTCAACGGCTCCTTTCATTTTTGATATAGAATTAAACGGAACTACAAATTTCGAAAATTCTGGACGTGTCAATTGATTTTCAGGTGTATGATTATGTGAACAACGAGAAATCATTTTATATAATTTGAATTCAGGATATCTATCTTCACCATTTGCTTTATATAATAAATTAATTCCTTTATCATCAGAACACCATTCGACTACTAATTTAACAATTGGATTCTTATTTTCTAAATATTTTACATTGGAAATATCTTCCACCAAATAATCAAAAATAGAACATGCCAATCGACAAATATCAAAACTATAATTTGGATCTATACGTGTTTTTTTATCATTAAAATAAGGTTCTGTGTTGTATTGTGTTGCTGCATCACCACCATTTTCAAAACTATCACTGCAAAATAAATTGCCTTTGTATTTATAAATAGCCCTACCAAAATCAATTATTTTGAACAATCTACCAAATGTTGGCACCTTATAGTATTGGTTTTTATAACAATAATAAATATATTTTTTATCGGTACAATTATACATTACGTTGTTGGTATGTAAATCATTATGTGTAAATGAAAATGTTTTTTGATAAGTTAATAAAATCATTATTATTTGCATAAACGCAGAAAGCCACTCATCTTCGGTTAATTCATTACTAGCGATTAAATCATCAAATGTATTTTCACATGATTCCATGCATATTAATTCTACTGGAAATTCAGGTATTCTTGCTTCTACATATTCAGACTCGCTATCATATGATGTATATTCTGTATTATTATTATGTTCGTTGTCGTTGTCGTTGTCGTTGTCGTTTTCATTGTTATTGTCGTTGTTATCAACATTTACTAGATCAGGTATTTCATCATATGTATCACACGATTCACATTGATTATCTAGATCGTTGTTTTCGTTTGACGATTTTTCAGATGCATCAGATGTATAGGATGTTCTAGATGAACAAGAAGATGAAGATCGTAAAGATGTATTTGTTTTTTCAAATGGTAAATTACTAGTATTTTTATCTAATGAAATTTCTTGCAAATCTATCTCTAAATCACTTTTATTTCTGATACCATCATCACAAACATTATCACAAAAAATATCATCTAATTCTTGCATTGTATTATTAATGTCCGCGACATCAAGTATTATATTTTCATTATCATCATTGGATTGATCCCCGATAACAATTTTTTTTAAATTTTTAGAAGAATATTGATTATTCGATTCATAATCATAATTTTCATCATCTACTTCAAACAATATATTTTTATTTTTGTTAAAATAATCAGACTGTACCAAATAATCCAAATCATCACAAATATTAAATGTGTAGTTTTTTTTAATTCCTAAAAAAGAGCCATAATAATCTAATCCATGTATAAAATTCGTGTTATGAAGTAATATGCTAGACAAATATACAAAAAAACTATCAACATAGGCAGAATTATTGATATTTAATAATTTCGAATGCACTTTGTTATTATTGTTTGGTGTATCATTGACATTTTGTTGTTCGATGGAAGGTAAGTTATATAAATATGTTTGTTCTTGTAAATTATTATTGTCCGTCATATGATATTTACCGGTCATAAATTTAATAGGATCCAATAATGGTGCAAATTTCATAAATACAACTTTATCTTTTGATTTTTGATTCACTACATTTTTAATTCTACAATTGTACAAGCATTGATTTATATAATTATCTTCAGTCATGTCATCGTCCTCGCTTTTTACATCATCATTATCATCATCATCATCATGATCATCATCATCATAAAGTGAATAAACATTACTAATAAACCATTTATTATTAAGATTTATATTATTGTAATTTTGTAAATTCAATGAGAAAAATCTTGAATAAATAGGAATATAGTTTTGTAATTTAGAAACATTGGCAATTTTTTCTAAACTTTGAAATAGTTCAGTGTTTTTGCGCTTTTGATAGTTAATATTGAATAATTCTTGATTTTGCTCGGCGTTATTATTAATATTATTAGACATATTATTAGGTAAATATAATAAAAAAAACACTCGATTTTAACTAATATTTTTCTAAACATTTATTCGAGTTCTTTATTTGCGTAAGTTCAAAAATATTAATTTTTATGAAGTATATAGACATATCTATACCACATAAAATAGACATAATCTTACAATGTCGCTAGAATTGAGAAAATTTGACATGAAAAATATTAGTTTTAAGCCTAATGAAAATAAAGGCCCGGTAGTAGTATTAATTGGTCGTCGTGATACAGGTAAAAGTTTTTTAGTAAAAGATTTGCTCTATTATCATCAGGATATTCCTGTAGGCAGTGTTATTTCAGGTACAGAAGAAGGTAATGGTTTCTATGGTAAAATGGTACCAAAATTATTTATTCACAATGAATACAATACCGCAATCATTGAAAATATATTGAAAAGACAAAAAACAATTTTGAAACAAATTAAAAAGGAAATAGAAACATTCAAACGTAGTACAATTGATGCCAGGACATTTGCAATTTTAGATGATTGTTTATATGATAATACATGGGCGAGAGATAAAATGATGCGTCTTCTTTTTATGAATGGTAGACATTGGAAAATCATGTTGATTATTACTATGCAATATCCGCTAGGTATTCCTCCATCTCTGCGAACCAACATAGATTATGTATTTATTTTGAGAGAACCGTATATAGCAAATCGACGCAGAATTTTCGATAATTATGCGGGTATGTTTCCAACATTTGAATCCTTTTGTCAAGTGATGGATCAATGTACCGAAAATTATGAGTGTTTAGTCATAAACAACAATGCAAAATCAAATAAATTACAAGACCAGGTGTTTTGGTACAAAGCGGACAGTCATAATGATTTTAAACTGGGATCAAAAGAATTCTGGGAATTATCCAAAGATATGGGGTCGGATGATGAGGAAGAAAAATATGATCCGAATAATATGAAAAAACGTGGTGGAGGGCCAAAAATTAGTGTGAAAAAGACAAAGTGGTAATAGTGTGAGTGTGACTTGATATGATTTACGTATTAAAATAGAGTACAACTACTCCTTGATATCCTTGGCCTGGAGGAGTAGTTGAATAATTTAAACCATCATAATCACCACCACCTCCTCCACCTCCTCCACCATAACCAGTACCATTTGCACCGCTACCTGGATTTCCACCGTTTCCGCCAAAAGGAGAACCACCTGTTCCACCAGTAGCATTTTTTTCAACTGCCGCACTACCACCACCACCGCCACCACCACCATAATTACTATTTGATGAGCTACCACCTTGACTACCTGGTAGAGGATTTGGTTCTACAATCCCATTATTACCACCAATTCCTCCAGCACCTCCATTACCACTTCCACCACCACCTGAACTACCTCCTCCACCTGAACCATTTTTATTCGCACTATAACCGTTGTATCCTGAATTAGCTGAGATATTAATACTATCACCTATGATAGATGACGCGCTACCAATAGATGATGAGCTAGTGGTAGGTTGTCCAACTGTTATATTATATAAAATATTTGGGTTAAATAGAGTAGTATTGGCAACAATGCTTCCACCACCTCCACCACCTCCACCATTTACATAAATATTGGCATTATTAAAAGAATCACCTCCATAACCACCCGGTCCAACTACTTCACTATATATTTGCACATTTGTATTACTGGTAATTTGAAATGTACCATAACTAGCATCAAATGTTAAAATAGTATTATACGATCCATCACTTGTAACTGTAGCTCTAGTTTGAGTATATGTTATTATAGGAGCAAATATTTGATTCAAGTCTTTACTAATTCCACTACTGCCATAATTTTCAACTATATAATTTGTAGATGTATCATATGAACTACCATTATTAATTGCAAATATTTGATTTAAATCTGTTTGCCCAGTAATACCTGCATAATTATTTACCACAAACCCAGTAGCAGAAGCATCCATACCACCAGTATATGGTGCAAATACTTTGTTTAAATCGACAAATGTCCCTGAATTATCAATGTAATAATTGGTTGGTGCATAGATCTGTATTTGTGATACGGTATTATTATTATAATTTGCAACCCACACATTTGTACCATCCGATGAAATTCCAAATGGGGTTTGCCCAACTGGAATTGTTGCTACAACTGTACCACTAGATATACTGATTTGTGATACATTATTATCATTCTGATTTGTAACCCACACATATGTACCATCTGATGAAATTCCATATGGATTGTTACCAACATCAATAGTAGCGACAACTTTACCACTAGATATATTGATTTGTGATACGTTATTACTATCAAAATTTGCAACCCACACATATGTACCATCCGATGAAATTCCAATTGGATTGTTACTAACATCAATAGTAGCGACAACTGTATCACTAGAT
>Ga0114968_10004022_pt1 | contig 10975 bp, 12 predicted proteins | sample M_130807_EF_Meta_FD_87020 | JGI IMG/M metagenome (GOLD analysis project Ga0114968, IMG submission 87020) | Freshwater microbial communities from Lake Montjoie, Canada to study carbon cycling - M_130807_EF_MetaG | ecosystem: Environmental > Aquatic > Freshwater > Lake | place: Lake Montjoie... | reverse complement strand
TGACTCTCTTTTAATACAAAAATTGTTTGATGAATTTTTATATCACCATTATTTAAAATTTCGTAACTATCGGTTTTAACGGCGATCGAATATGGCAATTCCTTATGGAGATTTAAAAATAATTTTTCGCGAGTAATTTCGCTGGCGATAAAGCGCATTGGCGCATCGGTGATTTGATCTTCGTCATAAATCCATGTTGGATTTTGACATTTTTCGCACAAGAATTTTGTAAGTTTTTCAACACCTTCATTTTGTAAAGCCGAAATTGGAATAATATCAATAAAACCAAGATCTGAAAGGATTGCAAAGGTTTCAAGCATTTTTGATTTTTTGACTAAATCAATTTTATTTACAACAATTGTAATTGGTAAATTTTCTTTTTTTAAATCATTTAAAATGCGTAAATTTTCTTGACTCATGCCAATTTCAGCATCAATTAGAAAGCAAATTTGGTCAGCTTCGCGAAGCGCTTGCCAAGCCGATTTAACGATAACTCTTTCTAAAATTTTATCATCACGCGGAATAAAAATTCCGGGTGTATCGATTAAAATAATTTGGGTCGCTCCTTCGATGGCAATTGCTCGAATCGAGTTGCGCGTGGTTTGAACTTTTGGGGAAACTATCGAGAGTTTTTGTCCTAAAATTGCGTTAGTTAAGGTTGATTTTCCAGCATTTGGGGCGCCGACTATGGCGATTATTCCGTGTTTTTTTAAATTTTCTTCAATCATTATTTTTGAATTGTGTTAGCCATTTCATGGGCAATTGTAAAAGCCATTTCGATACTTTGCGAAGAATTTAAGCGCGGATCGCAATGGGTGTGATATCTATCACTTAGATTTAGCTCAGAAATTTGTTGATTGCCACCGAGGCATTCGGTAACATCTTGCCCCGTTAGTTCAAAATGAACTCCGCCGGCGATCGAACCAATTTCATGATGAATTTTAAAAAAGCTTTTAACTTCGCTTAAAATATCTTCAAATTTGCGCGTTTTGAAGCCGTTTGAAGACTTGATGGTGTTGCCGTGCATCGGGTCACAAGTCCAAATAACTTTATTGCCATTATTTTTAACTGCCTTAACCAAGCTTGGTAAAAGTTTATCAATTTGATCTTTGCCCATCCTAGAAATCAATGTAATGCGACCTTCTTCATTGTTTGGATTTAAAATGTCGAGAAGTTTCAATAAATCAGTTTCATTAAGCGATGGACCAACTTTAAAGGCAATCGGATTAGCAATTCCACGCATAAATTCAACATGGGCTTCGCCAATTGTGCGCGTGCGGTCGCCAATCCATAATAAATGCGCGCTTAAGTCATAAAATTTTTGATGATCTTTGCTAAAACGCGTAAAGGATTCTTCGTAATTTAAAAGTAAGGCTTCGTGAGAAGTGTAAAAACTCGCGGTAGTGAATTGGGGCATGGATTTATAATCAATTCCGCAAGATTTCATGAAGGACAAAATGTCATTGATTTTAGAGGTGACTTCTTCGGTGCGTTTTTGGTTGTTGAGATTATGGCAAAATTCTTCATTCCATTTATTAACTTTATCAAGATTGCCGTAGCCTCCAAGAGCAAGAGAGCGTAAGAAATTTAATGATGCCGATGAATAAAAATAAGCATCAATCAAACGATTTGGATTAGCTTGACGAATATTATTTTCAAACTCAATGCCGTTAACAATATCGCCACGATAAGCTGGCAAAGTAATATCGCCGATAGTTTCATCGCCTTGCGAACGCGGTTTGGCGTATTGCCCCGCGATTCTACCAACTTTAACAATAGGTTTTTTCATGCCATACATTAAAGCGATGGTCATTTGCATTATGGTGCGAAAGTAATTTTTTAAATTGCCGTGAGAAAATTCTACGAAGCTTTCGGCACAGTCGCCACCTTGAAGCAAGAAGGCTTCTCCGCGTGAAACTAAAGCTAATTCATTTTTTAATTTTTCAATTTCGTCAATCGCAACTAAAGGTGGAAAATTAGCAAGTTCGGCCTCAACTTTGCGAAGCTCTTCGGCGTTAGAATATTGAGGCTGTTGCTTAATTGGTAAGTTACGCCACGAATTTGGTTGCCAATTTAATTGCGAATTAGCGTTTAAAATGTTTGTCATTTTAAAAAAATAAATTTTTTAGGTTAATTTTGGTATAATACCATTTCCAATTAAAGCTAAATTTGTGTTAGCAAATTTAATTAGTTAATTTTTACTATAACATTAAGTCCACTGAGTGAAGCTGTTATAAATTCAATATTATCAGTGGCTTATTTACCTTTGTCAATTTAATTTTTAATTGTAAAATCAAAAATAGATAACACAAAATATTTTTAAAAATATTAAAATTTAAAAACATGAAATCGTCGGAAATAATTAAAAAAAATAATAGCGGAATCATTGCCTTTCAAGGCGCCAATGGGGCAAATTCAAATTTAGCTTGCTTAAAATTTTATTCTGAAATGCAAGCTAAGGCCTATGACAGTTTTTATGATGTGTTTATGGCGGTTGAAAATAATGAAGCTGAATATGGCATGATCCCTCTAGAAAATTCATATGCGGGAAGGGTTTCAGAAATTCATGATTTGCTCCAAAAACATGAAGTTTCAATTATTGCCGAGCATTTTTTTCCAATTACTCACAATCTCGTGGGGATTAGAGGCGCAAAGCTTGAAGATATAAAAGAGGTTTTGTCGCATCCGCAAGCATTGATGCAATCGCAAGAAAATTTGCGCAAATTGGGAGTTAAAATCACCGAATTTTCAAATACCGCTAAAGCCGCCGAAAGAATTGCTACTCTAGGCGATAAAAGCAAAGGTGCGATTTGTTCAAAACTAGCCAGCGAATTATTTGGTCTCGAAATTATCAAAGAAAATATCCAAGATTCCGGCAATGATAATGTAACAATTTTTATTGTAATTTCGAAGAAACAACATGAAGTTGATCCGCAACAAGATAAAATTATCACCGCGCTTTTATTCACCATTCGAAATATCCCCGGAGCTTTATATAAGGCGCTTGGAGGCTTTGCCACCAATGGCGTTAGTTTGGTAAAACTTGAAAGTTATATTCCAAGTGGCGCTTCAAAACAGGCAAAATTTTTTGTTTCAATCGAAGGTCATCCTTCTCAAAGAAATGTCGCTTTGGGTCTTGAGGAATTAGGATTTTTTTCCAAAAATGTAAAATTGCTTGGCGTTTATTATGCTGACAAAGCGCGCTTTCTTTAAAAAAATGCGTATTATTTCTGGAAAATTTCGTGGTAGAAAATTAACAAATTGTGATGAGTTAAAAACTTTGCGACCAACCACCGATAGAAATCGCGAAGCTCTTTTTAATATTTTACAATCGGCGAAATTTTTAAAAGATTTAGATTTATCTTTAAGCGAATGTAATTTTTTGGATTTATGTTGTGGCTCTGGCTCTGTTGGGCTTGAGGCACTTTCTCGCGGTGCAAAAAAAGTTTGTTTTGTAGAAAATAATTATAAACATTTGGAAGTTTTAAGAAAAAATATCGAGCTTTTAAAAGTAGAAAATCAAACCAAAATTTTATCAGAAAATGTTAAAAATTTAAATGTTTCTAACGAAAATTTTGATGTTATTTTTCTTGATCCGCCTTACGACGAAGATTATCAAAAAATTGTAGAAAATCTTTTAGAAAAAAAATATATAAATCCAAAAACTCTTTTAGTTGTTGAGTTTGAAGCAAAAAAATTCCAAAAATTTGAGATGTTTTTTAAAGAAAATTTTAAAATTATTGATGAAAGAAAATATGGAATAAGTTTTTTTGGATTTTATATAGACAATACCATTTCCAATAAAAAAAATATCACTTAAAGATTTTATCGCACTAAGGCATCGACTGGATTAGAAATAAAATTAGATAAAGTTTATTTTTAAGATGAATTATTCAATTTAGCATCGTAATTTTCCTTCAGTATAATTACTTAATTAAAATTAAATCAATATTTTATGATAAAGCAATTGAATGAAGAATTGCCCAAAATAAATCCTAGATTTGCACAAAATGAGGGCATTAAACTTGGTCTAACTAGAGAGCAAGTTTCAACCTATAATTTTGGATTTCATACTATAGACGCTATAAGAAAAGATGTAGAAGAAGGAGCTAATTTACAAAAAGCTTTCGAAAAATATTCTAAATTAAATAATCCATAAATTGAGGCTATTACAAAACATGGCCTAACTAGAGAGCAAGTTTTAAGTGTTAATTTTGGATTTCATACTATATACGCTATTGATGATATTAAAAAAAGAAACAAAGAAATATCACCCACTGATGCTTTTGAAATTGTTAAAGGTAAATCGCATTTTGAAACTATAGAATTCATGAAACGTTATCTTTCAGATACAAAAAAAGAGCAAAAAACAATTCATGAAATGGATTTGATAAGGGTGGTAGTAAATGCAGGAAGGGGTTTTGGGCATCAAAGGGGGGGCAATTACTTTAATGGAAAAGTTGCGTGAGATTGGCTTTAATGGAGTTTTTGATATTCAATGCGATGACAAACTTAATCAAATGCTTTTTGATGAATCTAAAGATGGTCATTTAAATAAAGAGCCTGTAGTGAGTAAAAAATTAATTGAAATGATTCCAGGCTTTAAATCATCGGAAATTAACAGTGAAGGGGTTAGATCAGTTGAGGGATTGGGAATGATAAAAATGTCATCTTTGCCAAGTGACTATTTGGATAAGAAACCCCCATTTCCTCTAGCGGATCTTGCAGTTTGTGCGGCAGATGACGTTATTTTAAAAAAAAATGAAAAAACAAAAATACTTTGTGCATCTTCTTATATTGGTCTAGAACCAACCGACTGGCACATGGGCGAATGTTTTGTAATTGACTCAGACGGCATAACACAATCATTTCCCTCTTCGCATGAAATGCGCTTATCTTCCTTGGCTTCATCTCAATTGCCAGATATATCTTCTGATATTTCATTTAGTAGAGCGGAAAAAATAATTATGCAAAATATTGTTGGTAAAGATAAAATTAATAGTCAGCTTATCTATGGTTTGTATCCGGAAATGAAATCAACTGGAGAAGTGACTGGAAATCTAGATGAAATTACACAAATGTAGCGAATAGTGGATGCAAATCTTATTCTAAGCACAGAAGCAAATAAACCTTCTATATTGCTACTTCCTCAAAAAATTGCATTAAGCGATAGACTTAAAAAAGAAATGATTAAAATAAATAGTGAGAGAATTCACTTTATTGATCTAACGCAAGAAGATTTTAACACTGCAAAATATAAAGCTGGAGATGTTGTGGTTGCTTATACTGGCATCCTTCAGCAAAAAATTTTCGATCATCTTATGTTAAGTCAAACGACATTACCTCCCGTCATTGAAGGATGCAATTCGAGAGAATTATGTGAGTCAGCTGGTAGACCTTTCATTCATGGATCAGCAAAACACTCTCCATTGAAACAATATTCTGTGGGCGAAAAAAATATGCAAGAGATTCATAGTAAAGCCTCTCTCTGTCTTCAGCGAGGTGATAAGGAGCATTTACCGCAACTTGTTGATTATATGAGACAGAGTATTAAGAAAAGCTCGGATTTAATGAAATATCATAAGCAACGCAGAGAAAAATTTCTTAAAAGGCCAGATGCTTGCGAGGTTGCATTATCAGCTCTAGGTATAAAATATGAGGAAAGTGCTATTGCACAAGTAGAAAATAGAAAAAAATATTTAAAAAAAGAAGTTCCAAATACAACAGCTAACATAGGAGAAGGAAGTGCGAATGTGGGATGTTTTAGTAGTATAATTAATTCTTTTCGTAGTTGTTTTCGGTAAGTTGATTTATTAAAATATATTCAGCAGAAGGCGTCAACTTTGAAATTAAAATTTATAAAAATTTATTCTTCGTCAATTTTATTTAAAGTAAGATGAAGATTGCTTTTTTGCTCTCTTGAAACCTCTCCGATTATTTTTTTTCTAAGCTCAGCGGTATGGTTTTCCATATGGTCAAGAATGTTAAGAATTTCAAGAACTTCTTGAGATAATTTTTGAGATTCTTCTTGGGGTTTTAGAATTTGATTTGAGATCATAATGAAATTTTTTTAATCAATAATAATTTAACTTCTCAAATAGTTTAACAATTCAAAATAATAGTCAAATAAATTTTCGTAATCGTATTTTTTTCTCTCAACAAACATCGCCAAAAGTAATTTTTTTTATTAAATTATTATCGGTTTTTAAAATTAAATTACCCGTTTTATCAATCTCTTGAAAAATGCCCTCAATCCTTGATTTATCAAGGTTTATGAGTATTTTAGAATTTAGATTATAAGCGTTTTTATGCCATAAATTTCTAATATTTTCAAAACCAAAATTTAACCAATTCTCATAAAGATTATCAAATTCTTCTAAAAAAATTTCTAATATTTTTAATGGAGAAATTTCGCATAAAAATTCCTTCAAATTAGTCGCCGGAAAAATTGTTTGAAGTGGGTTTGAATTAATGTTCAAGCCTATTCCTAAAATTACAAACTCGCAATTTTCATTGGATATTTTGCTTTCAAGTAAAATGCCCGCAACTTTTTTTTGCTCAATTAATAAATCATTCGGCCATTTATTTTCAATCTTTGCTACAATTTTTTGGTTCTTAAAAGTTTTTTCAACCGCCATTTGCAAAGCGCAAATCGCTACAAATGAAATTTGTGAAACTTTTTCAACAGCAATTTGTGGTTGCAAAACTAACGAAAAATATAAATTACCAATCGGCGATTCCCATTTTCTATCAACTCGTCCGCGACCTTTATTTTGCTTATCTGCAACAATGATTTCATTTGCAAAAATTTTTCTATTTTCTGCTAAAGAAAACGCTAAATTATTGGTGCTATCAAGTTCTTCAAATTGATGAATGAGATATTTTTTGAATTGATAATTTTGTGAATTTTTCATCGGGTAAAATACCATTTTTCATCGTTGGAAATTGCTTTGTTGAATCGATAATTTACTTCACAAAATTTTTTCAAATCTTGTGGATTAGAAATTTTATTTTTAACAATAAAGTTGGTCATTAATCCTCGAGCTTTCTTGGAGTTGATGCCAATTGTTTTAAAAATTCCATCCTTATTTTCTTGAAAAATAATTTCGATAATTTCTTTGTTAATTTTATGAGAATTTATCGCCGAAAAATATTCTTGTGACGCTAAATTTATAATAATTTTGGAGTCATGTTTGTTGATTTCTTGGATAATTTTATCTTCCCAAAATTCATATAAATTTTTTATAAAAAAATCTAGGTTTTTAAAATTAGTTCCCATTTCGAGGCGATATGGCTTTATTAGGTCGAGAGGCTTTAATAAGCCGTATAAACCCGATAGAATTAAAATGTTTTTTTGTGCAAAATCATAATCTTTTTCGCAATAATTTTTTTTATCAATTCCGTCATAAACATCGCCATCAAAAGCTAAAATCGCTTGACGCTCGGGGTTTTTTTGAAAATTTTGAAAGCGTTCGTGATTTAATTCGCCAAGTTTTTTACTAATCGACATTAAATTTTCCAAATCATTAATCGAGAGTTCTTTTAGATTCTCAATCAAAGTTGCGGTTTCTTTGTGAAATATTGGTTTGGTCGAGTTTGAGCAATTAAACTTTGTTGTGAAATCTAAAGATTTTGCGGGAGATAAAATAATTAATGCCATTTTGATAAGTTATAAATGAAGCCAGAATAGCCAACTTTTAAATAATAAATTTTTAATTTAAAATTTTAGTAAAATAATGTTTACTTGCTTTTAAAGTTAATAAAGTTTTAATATAGAGTAAATAAATTTTAAAGCTTTAATTTTTAAAAATCATGCAAGAATTACCTTTAATGCGAAAAGCCACCGCTGTTTGGCTCGTTGAAAATACTTCGCTTACATTTTCTCAAATCGCTCGTTTTTGTGGGCTACATGAACTAGAAGTTCAAGGTATCGCCGATGGTGATGTGGCTTCAGGAATAATTGGACAAAATCCAATTATGTCAACGCAATTAACCGACGAAGAAATTAAAAGATGTGAAGCTGATCCAGAAAAATCTTTAATTTTAAATAAAAGCGCTGCCAGCCAAGTTAAAACTATTGAAAAACGCTCTAAATATACGCCAATTGCGCGTCGCCAAGATAAGCCAGATGGCATTTCTTATCTTTTAAAATATTATCCAGAAATTACCAATGTACAAATTAAAAAATTGATTGGAACTACAGATAATATGATCGATTCAATTCGCTCAAGATCGCATTGGAACATGAAAAACATTAAGCCTCGTGATCTTGTTTTGCTTGGATTATGTAGTCAGTCGCAATTTAATGATGTAATTTCTCAAATTAAAACCGAAGAAATCGTTGAAAAGCCAAAGAAAAAAACCAAAACATCTAAAAAATAATGACAATTGAAAATGGGCAAATGGCTCCATTATTCTCGCTTGTAAGCGATGAGGGGGCGGAAGTAAATCTCGCGGAATTAAAAGGTAAATATGTAGTTTTATATTTTTACCCAAAAGATGATACTCCGGGTTGCACAATTGAAGCCCAAGATTTTAGCAAAAAAACTGCTGAATTTGAAAAGCTCGATTGCGTTATTTTAGGCGTTTCAAGAGATAATGTTGTGAGTCATTGTAAGTTTATCGAGAAATATAAATTATCGATCTCGCTTCTTGCCGATGAAACTGGCGAAGTTTGTAAATCTTACGATGTAATTCAAGAAAAATCGATGTTTGGAAAAAAGTATTTTGGAATTGATAGATCAACTTTTTTAATAGATAAAATGGGTCGAGTTATTGATTCATGGTCTTCAGTCAAAGTCAAGGGGCATGTCGAAGAGGTTTTAAAAAATCTTGAAAAACATATAAAATCTGCTTGATTTTTGTTTGTTAAAAAAATAAAATCACCTTCTTTATTTTAAATCTTACTTAGTTTAATATTTAAGTAGCGCTAGTAAAAAGGCTTAACTTGTAAGCTTTTTACCTATTAATTTTTTTGTAAAGTTTTTAGGTTTTTTAAAATAATTTTAAATAAATTTTGTTAATCTTGGAGAAAATATGTCGATTGTGTTGAAAGCAGAAGTTAGAGAGCAAGTTGGAAGCCTCGCTTCAAAAAAAATTAAAAGAGAAGGTTTGATTCCTGCTGTAATTTATTCAAAAGAAAAAAATATCAATATTAGTTTGAATTCAAGAGATTTTGAACAGCAATTTTTTAAAGGAATTGCTCTAACTTCAGTGATAGACCTTGAAATTTCTGGCAAAAAAACTCGCGTAATTGCTCATAAAATTGATTTGGATCCAGTTTCTGATTATCCAGTTCATATTGATTTTATGCTTTGCGAAATCAATAAGCCAATCCGCGCTAAACCAAAAATTAATTTTTTAAACCAAGATAAATCTCCGGGTCTTAAAAAAGGTGGATTTTTACACATCGTTGCTAGAAGTCTTGAAGTTTTATGCGATGGCGAAAAATCAATTCCACAATTCATCGAAGTTGATGTTAGTGTTTTGCATGTCGGAAGCAAACTTAGAGCAGACAATTTAAAATTACCAAGCGGAGTCACGCTTAGAAAAAAAGGCAACTTCTTAATCGCCAGCATTATTGGTCGCGGTAAATCTGAAGAAGAAAAAGTTACTACAACTGCTACTCCAGTCGCAGGAGCTACTACTCCAGCCAAAGCTGATGATAAAAAAACTGAAGCTAAAAAACCTGAAGCCAAAAAACCTGAAGCCAAAAAATAATTTTCTATCGTCGCGAATGAATCATAAAATTCGCGACGATAAATTATAATCACATTTGTTCCCAATTCGCCCCAAAAGTTTCTAATAATCTCTACAAGTTATAAAAAGATTCATGCTCTATCTTACTCGCTTTGCGGGCTTAAACACCTACAAGCTTTGAAGAACTTGCAACGCATATGGGCTCATCACCCCCCCTTGAGGGTTATTTGCGTTAAAAAAATAGCCTAAATGGCTATTTTTAGCGAAGAGCTAGATAAGGAGTGTAAGCGACGCGGATCCCCGGCGCGAGTTCTTTTCGAAGAAAAGGACGAAGCGATAGTGAACGCTATCCCAGGGGCGAGCCATCTTCGAAATCAAAATAAAATTTTCAATTGAGAAAAGCGACGAAGCCGTGGTGGGTGATCAGAAAACTTACAACTACAAAGGTTGTAAGATTATATAAAAAATGGCAAATCTTTTTTCTTTAAAATTCTAAAAAATCATCGAAGCAATTACTAAGAAACCGTTAATAAACCTGCGAATTATGTTGGCAAATTAATTTTGATTGATTGTGAATTCGTTGAACTTAATTAAATTGTTATTTTGGTATAAAATATGTAAATTTTCTCCATGATTTTGTAAGATTAATATATTAAATACGAAAAATGACATTATGAATCCAGGTGAAATCAATCCTTCAGCGCTAGGAAGGCTTATCTATGCTATCGATATGCTTCTTATTACTGCAACAAAAGAAGGAGATATTAATAAAGTAAAAATATTGCTAGATGAGGATAATTTAAAAATTGATTTTCAAGATAAGTCGGGGGCGACAGCTCTTTTTTACGCATCACAAGAAGGTTATGCCGACATCGCTCAACTTTTAATTGGTAAAGGAGCTAATATTTATATAGCCAACATAAATGGAACAGCTCCTCTTCATGTAGCTTCTCAACATGGTCATTTTGGGGTCGTTAAAAAATTGATCGAGGCAGATGCGGGTGTTGTAGATCTACCCCAAAAAGATAGGGCAACCGCTCTTTACCTTGCCTCTCAAAATGGTTATTCTGAGGTCGTTGAACAATTGATCAAATCAAATGCTAATGTAGATCTACCACGAAACGATGGGGTAACCGCTCTTCATATAGCTTCTCAAGAAGGTCATTTTAAGGTCGTTGAACAATTGATCAAAGCAAATGCTAAAGTAGATCTACCCCAAAAAGATGGGGCAACCGCTCTTTTTTTGCTTCTCAAGATGGTCATTTTGGGGTCGTTG
>Ga0114968_10004019_pt1 | contig 10980 bp, 9 predicted proteins | sample M_130807_EF_Meta_FD_87020 | JGI IMG/M metagenome (GOLD analysis project Ga0114968, IMG submission 87020) | Freshwater microbial communities from Lake Montjoie, Canada to study carbon cycling - M_130807_EF_MetaG | ecosystem: Environmental > Aquatic > Freshwater > Lake | place: Lake Montjoie... | reverse complement strand
GCAGTGTATCATAATCGGCGATACGATGCTGATTTTTTAACACTACAAAAATTAATACAAGAAGGAAGCATCGGCGATTTTTTAGACGTCCAAATTTCCTTTGAGAGATACCGAACCACTTTAAGTCCTAAAGTACACAAAGAGTTACCAACTCCAGGGGCTGGTGTATTATATGATCTTGGACCTCATTTGGTAGATCAGGCATTGTTGTTATCTGGAATGCCTACTTCTGTTTTTGCAGATATCAGAATGACAAGAAGTGTTACAAAAGTAGATGACTATTTTACTTTATTACTATACTACCCAACGCATCGAATTTTAATAACGAGTGGAATGGTTTTTATGCAACAACTTCCTGCTTATAAAGTATATGGCACCAAGGGTTGTTTTATAAAATACCGCGCGGATATTCAAGAAGATGAATTGTTAGCAGGTAAACTCCCTACGGGCGAGGATTGGGGAAAAGAACCCGAAAGCCAATGGGGTACATTAAGCACTGATCATGAGGGAAGTTTGAGTTCCAAAATAATTCCTAGTTTGCCTGGAAATTATGGTCAATTTTATGCGTTAATGGCGGATGCCATTTTACATAACGCATCAGTTCCTACTTCTGCTCAAGAAGGTGCCCAGATTATTAAAGTGTTGGAAGCAGCGCGAAAAAGCGCCAGCTTAAAAGCGGTCGTTGATCTTTCCTAGATTCATTTCAACTGATCTTACATTTTTTTAGCGTCTTCTAAAAACTTCGCTAAACCAATATCAGTTAAAGGATGTTTTAATAATCCTAAGATGGAATCCAAAGGACAAGTACAAACATCAGCACCTGCTTCGGCTGCTTTTACAATATGTAAAGCATTACGAATAGAAGCCGCTAAAATTTGCGTATTAAAACCTTGCATATCATAGATATGTCTAATTTGACTAATTAATTGCATCCCATCCCAACTGCTATCATCAATTCTTCCAATGAATGGAGATACATAAGTAGCTCCTGCTTTAGCAGCTAATATAGCTTGGCCTGCAGAAAAAACTAAAGTACAATTAGTACGAATACCATTATCCGTGAACCACTTAATGGCTTTAATGCCGTCTTTTATCATAGGCACTTTCACCACAATATTGGGATGAATAGCAGCTAACTTTTTTCCTTCTGCGACCATCGTATCAAAATCGGTTGACAACACTTCAGCACTAATATCACCATTCACTAACTCACAAATTGATTTGTAATGAGCAGCAATAGCTTCTTCCCCTTTTACTCCTACTTGAGCCATTAAAGAAGGATTAGTGGTTACTCCATCCAGAATACCTAAATCATTGGCTTCTTTAATTTGAGCTAAATTTCCTGTGTCAATGAAAAATTTCATACATCTGTTTTTTGTTTGACCTTAAGGCCAAAATAATAAAAAATGGCAGGCTACTCACATAGCACCGCTCAACCGCCTATCCTTGCTGTATTCCTACCCTGGGGAGTTTCAGCAGGAGCTGGTCGTGTAAGACCTGCCGGTGCGAAGGTAGGAAAAACAGATTGGTTTTCCTACCAATTTTGAGTCGAATTCAGGCTGGAATACCCAATTATTTGGTCATATCTACTTCCTGCAGCCCTGTAATAAACAAAAATGGTATAGCTATTTTCGGTCTCCCAATGATCCCCCTCTGTCCACATAAAATCATGCATAGGATTAGGTGATTGATTGGCCCTCAGGATATAATTGTAACTATAATAACCCTGCTTTAGATTCAACCATTTTTCATATTGTTTACTTGCGCTATTCCATTGCATGCGGGCATTTGTATCTAATGCATTCCCAGTCAATGCACCTGCTAAATACAAAGATTTTTCTTGAAAGGGCTCCCTATTTTTTGGAAGATAGGTAAACCATACTTGGGCATAATCATTTTGATCTTCGGAACGAATTAATTCAGTATTGCTAATGATAAATTGACCATTCAAATCTCTAAATGTAAAATAAGGTAGCGTCGCCCTCGACTGGTCTGGTTTTAAAATAATCCTTGAGCCATAACCTAATTGTTGAATGGCAGCAATTCGGTCTGTTTTGAACCTTAGATTTTGCAAGTCTAACCACCTGGACTCCTTGCCAGCAGGAAATACAAAATCTCTATCTGCATTGTATTCCATTTGATTCCCTCTAATAAAACTAGGCGCATTAGACATCAACATGTCATTGTATCTGGTATTTTGTAAAACCGCCACATGAAGCAGTTCTGGCTGAAGTAGTTGAATTTTTTTGACATCCAATTGCAGTTGTATTTTTTGATGTGATTTTGATATGGTTTCATCAAAAGGTTCTTGGATACTAGCGGTAATTGGCACTTCCTGTTCTACTACAAAAAAACGTTTTGTAAAAACAAGTTCATTGGACCTTCCCTGCCTATATACTTTCATCAAATAATTGCCAGACTTAGTGGGTCGACTAGACACATTTGGAAAAGTAAAACTATAATGATAATAAGCTTGTTGGGCTATGGAGGATATGGTATAATCCCTAATATTATTTTGTGCGAGTCCTCTGATATAATCAAATGGATTAAGGGCTACAGGTTGCATGTGCATATCCATTAGTTCTATCTTGTAATAATATTGATGGTAGTTTGCAGACAAGTCATCAAACTGTATCAATAATTCGTCTGGTGTATTCAATCCAATGACTGGTAATGCCAATGGCTTGCCTTTAGGATAAATCATGACCGTTTGGATTGTTGTATCCAATATTTTATCCACTTGCGCTATGATTGGCGATGTGAAAAAATAAAAACAAATAAGAATAATCCAGTTTTTCATAAAGATTGATTACACCTACGAAACTAAGTTGAATGTGCTAATTATAAAGATAAAAAACTAGATTTGATTAAAATTAACTGTTGAATACCGCTTTTGAAATAGCCAAAAGAATTAGTTTTTACAAACAAAAAAACTACACCCGATTTATAGTAAGGCTATCTATCGCGGCCACTGCCATTAGCGTAGCCGCAATTTTATTGACTTTTTCAATCGTCAATGGGTTCCAGTCCACCATTAGCAGTAAGTTATATGCCTTCTGGGGACATATTCAAATTAGTGCTGTCAATGGTGCTAACCTAAATGACGACACGCAGGTTACAAAAAAAATTAAGTCGATTCCGAATATCCAATCCGCTTCCGCCTTTTTAAACCAAACTATAGTGCTTGCTAAGGATCTGGAGATAGAAGGGCTCAATGCAAAAGGTATTGCTGATTTTAGCAGCATCCCCAATTTGATCAAAGGAAGATTGATTCAAAGTAGTAGCCAATCTCCCTCCAAAGAAATTGTCCTCTCAAAAAACATTGCTACTAAATTAAAAATTGTAATTGGCGACCAAGTAAGCCTTTATTTTTTTCAAAATAATCAAGTACAAGAGAGAAAATTAACTGTAGTAGGCTTATTTCATTCTGGTATCGAAGAGTACGATTTAAAAAATGTATTTGTTGATATCCATTTATTACAACAAATGATTCAAGCTCCTACAGCAATTTCTGGCTATCAAATTATTTTAAAGGACTTAAATAAAATAGCCGAAACGCAAAATCAAATTCAATCCATATTGCCTAATAATTGGGTAAACAGTGCAAGTGCCGATCTTTATCCTCAACTTTTTGATTGGATACAAGTGCAAAATATCAATAGGAACATTACCATTGTGATTATGCTCTTGATAGCGGTTGTGAATCTAATCACTTGTTTATTGATCTTATTATTGGAACGCATTCCAATGATTGGTAGTTTGAATGCCATGGGCGCAACACAGGCTATGATTCAAAAAGTATTTCTGTATCAAGCAAGTTTTATTGCATGTATTGGCATTGGTCTTGGCTTGTTGATTGGCCTTGGCCTCTCCTTGTTACAATTTAAATTTCAGTGGATTCAATTAGACGAGTCGGCGTATTTAATCAATACCCTTCCTATTCAGATTCAGCCATTGCAAGTCATTGGTGTGGTTATTGGAACAGCCTTAGTCTGTTATTTATCTTTTCTTTTACCCACTATTTGGATTAAAAAAATCAGTCCTGCCAGAGCAATTCGATTTGACTAATGTTGCCATTTGGCTAAAATAATCCCAGTGGCTACCGCAGCATTTAAGGATTCAGCAGCACCATATTTTGGAATCGTAATTGGATGGGTAATCAATGCTAAAAGTGGAGAACGAATACCTTTAGATTCATTCCCTATTAATAAGATTCCTTCCTTTGCTAATTCAGTTGTTTGGATAGACTTCCCTTCAAGCACAGCGCCATAAATAGGCATCTTGGAAGATTCAATCAGTTCGACTAAATCTGCCACAATCACATCCACTCTTAAAATACTACCCATGGTGCTTTGAACCACTTTTGGATTATAGCAGCTTGCAGTATCAGCACTTACAATAATTTGTTCTAGACCAAACCAGTCCGCAGTGCGGATGATGGTGCCTAAATTTCCTGGGTCTTGGATGCCATCTAGTAATAAGGTTAATTTTCCCTTTAAATTTAAGGGGGCATTGACTTGTTTTTTCTCAACCAATGCCAATACTTGATTGGCCTTTTGTAATTGAGTCAATTTATCTAATTCAAAATCGGCTACCTCGGTTACATAATGTGGTTTAAATGGTTGCGCTTCGATCCATTCTTTTGTTGCATATGCTTGTCGAATCACCCATTCTGAAGCCATGAGCTCTTCCATCATCTTAGGCCCTTCTAGTATAAAGACAGATTCTTCTGCCCAATGTTTTTTATGGGCGAAAGATTGGATATATTTGAGTTCATTCTTATTGATCATGCGTATGCATTTAGGGAAAGTTAAAATTATTCGATTCTCATCAAGTTTGAGTCTATTCAGCCTTTTATTTTTTTTAAGTAGCTGTGCAGATTTGAAAATGGCTATTGTACATAATTACCCTAAGGAAAAGGAGTTCATTTACAATAATAAAATCATTGTCAAAGACGCCATCACAAAGCAACATGCCAAGGAACTCTCCATTGCTTTAGATAATTATTGGGATGACAGCATCAAAGTGCTTAAAATTCGACAATATGGTTTTTTCAATACCATCATTAAGCCTCAAAGTTATCAGCCTGAAAGAATGAGTAGGACCATACAATACATGTCCAATTTTTTAACATCAAAGGGCTACTATCACCCTATTTTGACACCCATTCTTAGGACAGATACTGTCAAAAATGAATGGAGAACTACTGTCACCATGGAAGTTGAACTAAATAAAAAAACTTTACTAGATACCATCGCCTTTCAGTTATCAGATCCTATTTTACAAAATATCGCTTTAAAAAATAGTCAAAATAGTTACTTAAAAAAGGGGGAAGCTTTCTCCAACGAAATCATCAATAATGAATTAGATAGATTGGTTGCTTTATTTAGAGCCAACGGATTGTATAATTTCACCAAAGAAAAAATATTCGCAGAAGTGGACACGATTGATGCGGCTATAATGGTATTAGAGCTTGATCCTTTGAATCAAATTACACAAATAACTGATGCGAAAGCAAAGAAAGATCAAAATCCAAGTTGGAAAATTAGTATCCAATTAAGGAACCTAACAAAAGATATTACAAAGCAATATAGTATTGGTCAACAATTATTTTATAGCGACCTAGCAGTATTAGATATCCCAGACAGTTTACTCATCAACCCTCCAGTAAATAAAGATACACTTGATGATCTTGTGCATCTTTATACCATTCCAAAATTTAAATCTGCGCTGTTTAAAGAACAAGCTTTCGTTCAAAAAGGTAGTCTTTTTAATGAATCCAGCTATTACCAAACACTCAATAATTTTAGTAGTCTTGGTGCATGGCAACAAGTAGATGGAAGAACTACAATAGTGAATGATAGCGTATATCTTCATTATTTTTTAGTTCCAAATCCGAGAAGAAGTGTCAATTTTGATATTGAGGGTAGTAGAAATACGGCACAACTTGGATCAGGTAATTTATTGGGACTATCCACTAATATGACTTATAGAGACAAGAACGTTCAACGAAAAGCAATCCCTTCTTCGACTAGTCTAAGACTTGGCGTGGAATTGAATTTAAATAGTGGAGGCAATATAGCACAAACCTTATTATGGAATGTGGGTCAAACTTATAGTTTTCCTAATTTAATCATCCCGTTTGTAAAAAAAGAAGCGAAGGCGAATCAAAATGTTAAATCAAACTTCTCTATTTATGGTTCCTATATGGACCGTCTAGACTATTACCAATTAAAATCTTTCACAACCAATTGGGGATATGAGTGGAAAAAAAATAAAAAAGGCAAACAACAAGTCATCAACTATCGTCCATTAAATATTGAATTATACATATTGAATAAGTTTTCTAAACTGGATAGTTTATTGATTAAAAATCCATTTTTAAGGTCTTCTTTTAACGAGGGTAATATTCTGAGTCAATCCTTGAGCTATACCAATATTGGCAGTTCTTCCAAACATCCACGTCAACAAGAATATTTACGTTTAGGTATCGAAGAAGCGGGTGGATTGATTGGTATTTCAGAAAAATTAACAAATAACTTTTATCGTTATTTAAAATTAGAAGCAGAATATAGGTCTACTTATAAATATGATAATTCAGAAATTGCTTGGAGATTAATGGGTGGTTGGGGTAATAACTATAGTAACAATACTAGGTTGAGCGGGCAACTGCCTTTCTTTAAACAATTTACCGCTGGAGGACCTTATAGTATGCGTGCTTGGGGCTTAAGACAACTAGGATTAGGCAGTTCTACTTTTTATGATACGAGTGCATCACGTCAAAATTTCGATCGATTTGGAGACCTTCAACTAGAGGCCAACTTTGAATACCGATTTACATTTTTACAACTTGGATCTTACAAAATCGGGTCTGCCCTTTTTACAGATATAGGTAATATTTGGAACACAAGGGATTTAGGAAAGGACATCAATGCAGGATTTAAATTAGATCGGTTGTACAAGGATCTTGCAATTGGTGTAGGAACTGGATTGCGCATGGATTTTGATTATTTTATTATCAGAATTGACTACGCCTTAAAGATGAAAGACCCCACTAGACAAAATAACAATGGCTGGTTGAATTTGCGTGATATGAAATGGAATGAAATTAAAGCCAATGGCCTTAAAGTGAATAACTATGCATGGCAATTTGGAATTGGATTACCCTTCTAACAGAGTAGTAATTTCTTTTTCAAGATCTTCCCACTGTATCGCATCTTCCACATGGAATGCACCAATCTTTGTTCTTCTTAACCCACTCATATAAGCGCCTACACCAAGCGCTTGTCCAAAATCATGTACCAAGCTTCTTATATAAGTACCTGTTGAACATAGGACCTTAAAGTCAACATGAGGTAAATCAATTTTTGTAATTTCAAATGCTTCGATCGTGATTTGTCTTGGATCTACTTTTACTTCGATCCCTTGACGGGCAGACTCATACAATCGCTTCCCATCTTTTTTAATTGCAGAATGTTGTGGAGGCATTTGTAAAATAGTACCCATGAATTGTTTTGTCGCCTCTTGAATTGCCAATTCGGTAATCGCTTCAATCGATTTAAAATTTTCAGGCGCCTGTTCTAAATCATAAGAGGCAGTTGTGGCACCCAACACCAAACTACCGGTGTATTCCTTTGTCATGCCCATGTAGTCATTGATCTGCTTTGTATATTTTCCTGTGCAGATAATTAACAAGCCAGTCGCCAATGGATCGAGTGTACCTGCATGTCCAACTTTCATGATTTTTGTCATCCACCTCACTTTCTTGACCATGTCAAAAGAAGTCCATTTCAATGGCTTATCAATCAACAAAACCTTCCCTTCTAAATAAGGACTGAGTGCTGCAGGGATGGGCTTCTGTTTCATGTTGCTAATGACTTAGATACTGACTTAAAACTAGTAAGCACGAGCAAATAAAACTCTTTGTGTAGAAGGTTGTCCTGTCAAAATACAAGTTCCTGCTTCTTGCTCATTATTCAATGGAATACAACGAATGGTTGCCTTGGTCATTTCCTTTATTTTATCTTCCGTTTCAGGTGTACCATCCCAATGTGCGGAAACAAATCCTGCTTTGGTGTCTAATGTAGAAATGAAATCATCCCAGCTATCCACTTTTGTAATGTGTTCGTCTCTGTATTTTTTTGCTCTTTCAAATAAATTAGATTGTATATCCAATAACAATTTTGACACTGTTTCAGTAATGCCATCCATCGACACGGTCGTTTTTTCTTTGGTATCACGACGTGCAATTTCAACTTGATTGTTTTCCAAATCACGCGGACCCACTGCGATTCTAACAGGCACCCCTTTTAATTCGTATTCAGCAAATTTCCAACCTGGTCTTTGATTATCAGAATCATCATACTTCACACGAATACCTGCAGCTTTGAAAGATGCCACCATCGCATGTACCCTTTCATCCAATAAAGCTTTTTGTTCTTCCCCTTTATAAATGGGTACAATCACCACTTGCACTGGCGCAATACGAGGAGGTAAAACCAAACCTTCATCGTCAGAATGTGTCATCACCAATCCACCAATTAATCTTGTACTCACGCCCCAAGAAGTAGCCCATACATAATCTAAAGTATTGTTCTTATCACTAAACTTTACATCAAATGCTTTTGCAAAATTTTGTCCTAAAAAATGCGAAGTCCCCGCTTGCAATGCTTTCCCATCTTGCATCAAAGCCTCGATACAATAAGTGTCTTCTGCGCCTGCGAATCTTTCGTTCGGCGTTTTCACACCTTTAATCACTGGCATCGCCATCCAATTTTCTGCAAAATCGGCATAGACATCTAACATTTTCAAAGTCTCTTCAATCGCTTCTTCTTTAGTGGCATGTGCTGTATGTCCTTCCTGCCATAAAAATTCTGCAGTTCTTAAAAACAATCTTGTTCTCATTTCCCATCTTACCACATTGGCCCATTGGTTCACCAAAATTGGTAAATCACGGTAAGATTGAATCCAGGTTTTATAGGTGTTCCAAATAATCGCTTCGCTGGTAGGACGTACAATCAATTCCTCTTCTAGCTTCGCTTCTGGGTCCACCATCAACTTGCCTTTATTGTTTGGATCTGTTTTTAATCTATAATGGGTTACAATGGCACACTCTTTTGCAAACCCTTCTGCATTTTTTTCCTCCGCCTCAAACAAAGACTTAGGCACAAACAAAGGGAAATAGGCATTTTCATGCCCTGTATCCTTGAACATTTTGTCTAATGTTGCTTGCATATTTTCCCATAAAGCATAACCATATGGTTTAATCACCATACAGCCTCTCACTGCACTATAATCTGCTAGTGACCCTTTTAAAACGAGGTCATTGTACCACTGTGAATAGTCCTGTGCTCTTGTCGTTAGTTCCTTTGCCATTTTCTAAAAATTCTTAACATTTTAAATTGTAACAAAACCGCTCCTATTAACGTTCTATGTTTTAAACTTTGTTACCTTTAGGATGTCAAATGTATGCTAAATCAAGGGCATATTAAAACCAAAAAATGAACAACATGAAAAAGCAACGCAACCTATCCCTCATTGGGTTCAACGCCATCGTTCTATTAATGGCTTGTAGTTTTTTCTTAACCAGCTGTACGAGTTTACAACAAACGACGACTGCTGCCACGGACGATCTATATTTTACACCTTCTAAAGAGGCCGAAACAATTACAAAAACAACTGCTAGAAATAATGCAGCCGAGGCAGTAGATTCAGTAGAAGCCGAATACCAAGATTATCAAAACTACCAGGACGACCGCTTTTTAAGATTAAAAGTGGCAAACAGAAACCGTTGGTCAAGCATCGACGATTTTGGTTATTGGAACAACCCAAGTTTTAGAGTTGGCTTTGGCATGGGTTATGGTGGCTATGGCGGATTCGGAGGATACGGTGGGTTTGGAGGATTTGGATACGGTGGATGGGATCCATTCTGGAGCAATCGAATTGGATGGGCAGGTTATTATGGAGGTTTTGGTGGATACGGAGGATTTGGTGGATTTGGATACGATCCTTTCTGGGGTGGCGGCTTTGGTGGATTTGGATATGACCCATTCTGGGGCGGTGGATTTGGAGGCTTTGGATATGGAGGATTCGGAGGTTACGGAGGATTTGGCGGTTGGGGCGGATGGAATCCTTATTACGCAGGTTACTGGAATCCTTACAGACCAATTTATTATGGTGGCGGAGTAGGCAATTTCCCTATGCAAAGAAATAATTATACCCCTAGAGCAATGCAAACAAGTGCACCTGCTTTAGCTGGCTATAGAACCAATAGAAATTACAATAACGCGAATAATTTTTCTAACACCACTAATGGTTCAACACGCTACACTAGTAACCCAAATTTAAACAGTGGATTCGGTAATTTATTAAGACGTGTAACAACCAATAACGCAAACACCAATCAAGCAAATAGTTTTGATCGACCTGCACGTTATTTTAACAATGGCGGTTTTAGCAATAGCAATCAAAATAAATCTAGTAATTCAACTACCAATACCAATTCAGCACCATCCGTAAATAACAACGCAGGTGGAAGAAGTGGTGGTTTCAATAGTAGTGGTTCTGCTCCAAGTTCAAGACCACCAAGAGGCGGTAATTAACAGCGGTTCTGATAGAGGATTTTTTTGGCGCATTCTAACATTACAAAAGCAAGCAATATGAAAAAAATAGTAATAGGTATTTTAGTATTCGTAAGTACAAGTTTACAAGCACAAAGTCCAGAAGATGGATTAAGATTATCTTGGTTTGCACCCAATGGAACACCACGTAGCAATGCATTAGGCGGCGCAATGGGGTCTTTAGGGGGTGACTTATCAGCAGCACATATCAATCCAGCTGGTTTAGGCTTTTATAAGTCAGGTGAATTATTGGTTACAAGCAAATATTTAAATACCGAAACAGATTATAAATATAGAGGTTCGTTTTCAAGCACTTCTAATAACAAATCTACACTAGGCAATTTAGGTATTGTATTTGCAG